>Ga0208297_1000400_pt1 | contig 93651 bp, 64 predicted proteins | sample LMS_cellobiose_e_FD_187367 | JGI IMG/M metagenome (GOLD analysis project Ga0208297, IMG submission 187367) | Rumen-fistulated moose microbial communities from Alaska, USA - LMS_cellobiose_enrichment (SPAdes) (version 2) | ecosystem: Host-associated > Mammals > Digestive system > Stomach > Rumen... | reverse complement strand
ACTACTATGTTCAAATGCACAAAATGTAAGGAACCGCCGTATGCCGAACGGCACGTACGGTGGTGTGAGAGGTCGGTAAACGAAAGTAGGAGATAAACTTTTACTTTCGTTTACCTCCTACTCGATTCCATACCGGACTGTCTTTTATTTCAGTCCGATCTTGCTCTTGTCCGGTGCCGCCGGCGTGCCCGGGAGGGCAGGCCAGTTCTTCATTTCGGCTTTGAGCACTTCGATGGCTTTGTCCAGCTGGGCGTCCTTGCCCAGATAGTCTTCGAACGGGTTGATGTCCACATCGATGTCCGGATCTACGCCATGTCCTTCGATGATCCATTCCCCTTCGGTGGAGTAGGAGGTGAAGAACGGGGTACGCATATCCTGTCCGTCGAGATAGGCTCGGGAACCGGAGATGCCCACGATGCCGCCCCATGAACGTTTGCCGATAAGTTTGCCCAGTCCCAGCTTGCGGAAGCCGTACGGGAACAGGTCGCCGTCGGAGGAAGAGTACTTGTCGATCAGACAGACTTTCGGGCCGTAGAAGGTCTGGTTCGGAACGGTCTCGTTCTTGCCTCCGTTGCGCGACATGCTCATGCGGTAGACTTCGCGTTGCAGGCGCTCCAGGATCATCGGGGAAACGTTTCCGCCGCCGTTCATACGGTCGTCGATGATCAGGGCCTTCTTGTCGAGCTGCGTATAGAAGAGTTTGGTGAACATGTCGAGGCCGGCGGTGCTCATGTCGGGAATGTGGATGTAACCGATTTCCCCGTTGGAGGCTTTGTCTACCTTTTCGATGTTCTTCTGCACCCATTCATAGTAAGCCAGCTGGCTTTCGTTGTCGACGGGCTTGACATAGACCGTGCGGGCATTCTTGCCTGCAGCTGTCTCGGCAATCTCGAGCGCAACCGTCTTGCCGGCCTTGTCGATCAAAGCCTGGTAGATGTCCGTCAGTTCGGAGGCGGGCGTACCGTTCACCTTGGTGATGTAGTCGCCGACCTTGGCGTTCACGCCGGGACCGTCGAGCGGGGAGACGAGCGACTTGTCCCAGGAAGCACCCTTGTAGATGTGCTCGATACGGAAAGCGCCGGTTTTGCCGTCCTTGCTGAACTTGCCGCCCAGCAGGCCCGTTTTGACGCGCGGAACCTCAGGATATTCACCCGAGGTGATGTAGGCGTGACCGACCGTCAGTTCACTGATCATCTCGCCGATGAGGTAGGTCAGGTCGTGGCGGTGCTTCACATAGGGGAGCATCACGGCGTACTTGTCGTGGATCTTGTTCCAGTCGATGCCGTGCATGTTCTCCACGTAGAAATTGTCGCGGGTCACGCGCCAGCTTTCGTCGTAGATCTGGCGCCATTCGGCCTGATGGTCGATGCGCATATCCATCTCGCCGGTGGGAACGGGGCTGTCGAGCCGGCCCGGGCCGCCGAAGTTGGTCACATAGAGTTTGCCGCCTTCGCGGACAAGGCACTTCTTGTGGTCGGGCGTGAAGGCTACGGGGCTGTTCTTCGGACCGTCGCTGGTTTTGAGGGTCTTCAGGTCGAGAACCTTCAGGCCGCCGGCACCGCCTCTGCCACCCATCCCGGGCATTCCGCCGCCGAAGCTGCTGTAGTACAGCTTGCCGGCGTCAGCCAGCACGAGCCGGTAGCGGCCGGCGGGCAGCGGCAGCACGCTGACGCGCTGGCCGATGCCGTCGACATCGACTTTCATGGCCGGTTTGTCGGCCGCTTTGGCTGCGGGCTTTTCGCCCGGCTTTCCTTCAGGCTTTCCTTCCGGTTTGGCCGGCTTGGCACTGTATTCGTCCGAGCTGATCGTCGTCGGATCGGGCGTATCCTTGGCCAGTGGAAGCACGAAGACATAGTCGCTGACATTGTAGGCGGCATTCCATTCTACCTGGGAGTATTGCGAGCGGAATTCACGCGAAGAGGTGAAGAACAGGTACTTGCCATCCTGTGAGAAGATGGGGCTGGAGGCGTCGTACCACTTGTCGGTGACCTGATACGACTTGCCGGAGGCCACATTGTAGAGATAGATCGCAGAGATATCGTTATCGAGCCCCATCGTGTAGGCAGCCCAGCTTCCGTCGGCGGAAAGGGTGAAGCCGCGCGGTGCACCTGCTTTGCCGGTAATGATGGCCTTGCAGACGCCCGATTCGATGTCGAGGCAGCAGATCTCCCGTTTCAGCGTGGAGAAATAAAGCAGTTTGCCGTCGGGCGACCATTTCAGACCGCTCGGGTAACCTTCCTTGAAGTGGGTCATCATCTTGGCTTCGGCAGGGTTGCCTGCCGGCGCGACATAGACCTGGTATTCACCGTCCTTGTCGGAGAACCAGGCCAGGTGCTTACCATCGGGTGACCAGGTTCCTTCCCGCTCGTGTCCGCCCGGAGTGTTGGTCAGATTGTACACGGGGCCGCTCTGGGCAGGGAGGGAGAACAGGTCGCCACGGGCGATGATCAGCACGCGCTCGCCGTCCGGCGAGAGATCGAACGAGAACATACGGTCCGATACGTTCCGGTATTCGGGACGGCTGTAGACGTTGTCGTTGTCCAGATAGACAGTCACCTTCTCGCACTTGCCGGTCTTGACGGCATACTTGTAGATATAGCCGCCGTTTTCAAAGACGACATAGTCTTTCGAGAAGGAAGGGAACTTGCAGTCGTACTCGGTGAAGTCGGTGACCTTGCGGGTCTGCCGGGTCTTGGTGTCATAGACGAAGAGGTTCATCGTCCGGTCACGGTCGGAGAGATAGTAGATCTCGTTGCCGATCCACATCGGGAAGATGTCCTGGGCGTCATTGTCGGTGATCTTCTCGAGCTGGGTGGTGCCCACCTTGTTGATCCAGATGTCGTCGGCCTGGCCGCCGCGGTAATACTTCCAGGTGCGGAACTCGCGGAACATCCGGTTCATGGCCAGCTGCCGGCCGTCGGGTGAGTAGCTGCAGAAGCCGCCTTCCGTGGTCGGGATTTCCTCAGCCGGTCCGCCTGTGGCGTCGACCTTGCAGAGCTGTCCGCGCAAGCCGCTGAAGGTGTGCGTCTTGCTGCGATAGACGATCTGCTTGCCGTCGGGCGTCCAGCACATGACGATGTTGTTGGGCCCCATCCGTTCGCCCACCAGGTCGCGGCTGACCAGGGCGGAGTAGGTGACACGGGTCGGTTCTCCGCCCGTGACGGGGATGGTGTAGACTTCCGTGTTGCCGTCATACTGGCCGGTGAAGGCCACGGTCTTTCCGTCCGGGGAGATACGCGGGAACACTTCGTAACCTACGTGCGAGGTGAGTTTCTGGGCGACACCGCCATCGATGCCCACCCGGTACAGGTCGCCGGCATAACTGAACACGATGTTTTCGCCGCCTACGGCGGGGAACCGGAGCAGCCGCGCTTCCTGGCGGTCTGCCGCGGTGGCCAGCAGCGGAATCAGCGCCGCCAGCACGAGGAGGATTCTCTTCATAGGCATTATAGGATATTGAGTGATTGTTCCTTGATCTTTTCGAGCTCGTCTTTCATCTTGACGACCCACTTCTGGATTTCCGCGTGGTTGGCTTTCGATCCGAGGGTGTTGATTTCGCGTCCCATCTCCTGGGCGATGAAGCCCAGTTTGCGGCCGGGCAGCGGCTCTTCCTCCACGGTCTCGCGGAAGTAACGGCAGTGCTGGCGCAGGCGTACTTTCTCCTCGTTGATGTCGAGTTTCTCGAGGTAGAAGATCATCTCCTGCTCGAGCCGGTTCACGTCCGGCTGCGCGGCGATCTCCCGCAACCGCGTTTCGATGCGTTCGCGGATCGCAGTGATGCGCTCGCGTTCATAGCGCTCCACTTCGGGGATGTAGGACTCGATCTTGTCGACTTGCGAAAGGACGTCGCGGCGCAGGCTTTCTCCCTCTCTGCGGCGGAAGTCGTCGAGATCGGCCACGGCCTGACGGATGGCGGCGTAGAGGATTTCCCAGGCTTCGGCGGAGAGCTCGGTGTCGGGCGTTTCCAGCACGTCGGGCAGGCGCATCAGCGACGAGAGCATCACGTCAGGGTCGCAGTACTCGAGCATGGTTCCCTTGACGGCAGCTTGCAGCTGATCGTAGTAAGCGAGCAGCGCAGGACGGCTGATCTGCTTGGTGGCCGAACCTTCGGCGCGCTCGACCGTGATGAACAGGTCGATGTTGCCGCGACCGAGTTTTTCGGCGATGTATTTGCGGACTTCCACCTCGCGGTCGCGGGGGATGAGAGAGGTCTTGAAGGTGATGTCGGCATTCTTTCCGTTGACCGAACGGATTTCAACCCGATATTTGTCTGGGCCCGTCTGGCACTGCGCCTTGCCGTAGCCCGTCATGGATTTCAGCATGATATGGTATGGTTTTAAGCAATAAAGATAGTGATTTTTTAATATATTTGTAGCTTGAAACAGCTTGCATAATGGAAGAAGAGAAGAAAAACAATTTCCTCGAAGAGATCATCGAGGCAGACCTCGCAGCCGGGAAGTACGATACCATCATCACGCGCTTTCCGCCCGAACCCAACGGATACCTTCACCTGGGTCACGCCAAAAGCCTGTGTATCAACTTCGGCCTGGCGCAGAAGTACGGTGGCAGGACCAACCTCCGCTACGACGACACCAATCCCACGAAGGAAGATGTCGAGTATGTGGACGCCATCAAGGAAGACATCAAGTGGCTCGGTTTCCAATGGGCGGAGGAGCGTTACGCCTCGGATTATTTCGACCAGCTCTATGAATGGGCCGAGCAGCTCATCGAGCGGGGCCTCGCCTATGTGGACGACCAGACCCTCGAAGAGATGCGCGCCAACCGCGGCACCGTGGAAACGCCCGGTACCGACAGCCCCTGGCGCAACCGTTCGGTCGAGGAGAATCTCCGCCTCTTCCGTGAAATGAAGGAGGGCAAGTACCCTGACGGTGCGAAGGTGCTCCGCGCCAAGATCGACATGGCACATCCCAACATGATGTTCCGCGACCCGATCCTCTACCGCATCAAGCACGCACATCATCACCGCACCGGCAACAAGTGGTGCATCTATCCGATGTACGACTATACGCACGGCCAGTGCGATTCCATCGAGCATATCACGCACTCCATCTGCACGTTGGAATTCGATATCCACCGGCCGCTCTACGACTGGTTCATCGAGACGCTGGGCATCTATCCTTCGCATCAGTATGAGTTCGCCCGGCTCAACCTCACCTATACCCTGATGAGCAAGCGCAAGCTGCTCGAACTGGTAGAGAAGGGCTTCGTCTCGGGCTGGGACGACCCCCGCATGCCGACCCTCTGCGGCGTTCGCCGCCGCGGCTATACGCCCGAGGCACTCAAACTGTTCTGCGAACGCATCGGTGTAAGCAAGCGCGACCAGCTGATGGACATCAGCGGTCTGGAATCCTGCGTCCGCCAGGACCTGAACGAGCGCAGCAACCGGTATATGGCCGTGTATGACGATCCCATCAAGGTGACGCTCACCAACTGGGAGCCGGGCAAGGTGGAATGGTTCGAGGCTCCGCTCAACCCGGCCGCACCGGAAGGTCCGAAACGCCGCATCCCCTTCACGGGCGAGCTGCTCATCGACCGCGCCGATTTCATGGAAGATGCCCCCAAGAAGTACTTCCGCCTTCGTCCCGGCGGCGAAGTGCGCCTGAAATACACCTACATCATCAAGTGCGAGGAGGTCGTCAAAGACGCCTCCGGCAAGGTGGTGGAGCTCCGCTGCACCTACGATCCGCTGACGCACCCGCAGTCCGGACAGTGGCGTTCGGTCAAAGGAACCATCCACTGGGTGAGCACGGCTTTCGCCAAAGAAATCGAGTGCCGTCTCTACGACCGGCTCTTCACCCTGGCCGACATGTCGCAGGTTCCGGAAGACAAGGACTACAAGGATTATCTCAACCCTGAGAGCCTGGTGGTCAAGACCGGTTGGGCCGAACCGGCCCTGCTCGACGATCCCGGCGACATCGCTGTCCAGTTCGAGCGCGTAGGCTATTTCAAGAAAGACCCCGACTCCACCCCCGGCCACCTGGTCATGAACAAAACCGTCGGCCTGAAAGATTCCTTCAAATTATAGCTTGACAGTTTAGAATCGCAAAGCTTGCAGGTAAAGTCTCAAAAACCTTCCGCATGAATGGGCCCCTCCCGTATCTGAGATACTGGGGCGCTGCCCCAAACCCTGCCGTTACGGCCTTCTATCCCATATTGCTGGCCCTCGCGGCCTCCACTAGCGCCTGAAGGCGCGGGCGGCCATGGGTTTTTGATCCTTTACCTGACGCGCTGATTTTGCGATTCTTGACACAGATGATATGTCGGCGATGAACCGGTTGTCGAAAGAAGAGGCGCTGGGCCTGTATCGGGATGGTACGCTGGCGGAATTATGCGGGATGGCGGATGCCGAGCGGTATCGACACGTGCCGGGGCGGCGGGTCAGTTATCAGATCGACCGCAACGTCAACTATACCAACGTCTGCCTTTCCTGTTGTAAATTCTGCAATTTCCATTGCCGGCCCAATCAGCCTCAGAAGGCATATACCCTTGCTTTTGAGGATTATCTGCCGAAGATCGCGGAACTCAAGGCCCTGGGCGGCGACCAGCTGCTGCTGCAGGGCGGCCTGCATCCCCGCTACGGCATCGCATTTTACGAAGACTTGTTCCGCAGGCTGAAGGAGGTCGAACCATCCCTGAAACTCAATGCACTCGGACCGCCTGAAATCGCGCACATCGCCCGTCTTTCCCAGCTGACGTACCGGGAAGTCCTGGTCCGTCTGCGGGACGCAGGACTCGATACCCTGCCGGGTGCGGGCGCGGAGATCCTTTGCGACCGGGTCCGTCGCTTCCTGTCACCTGCCAAGCCGACGGCGCAGCAATGGCTCGATGTGATGCGGGAGGCCCATCGCCTCGGAATGAGTACGACGGCGACGATGGTGTACGGACATATCGAGACGCTGGAAGAGCGGATCGACCATCTGCTGGCCCTGCGGGAGCTGCAGGATGCCCGCCCGCAGGGAACACCCGGGTTCCGTGCCTTCATCTGCTGGCCCATGCAGCTGACCGGAACCGAGTTGGCGCGGCTTAATGACGAAGGAAAGTTGCCGGAAGGCATCACTTTGCCGGGCGAACCCGCCCGTTGGCCTTCTGACGAAGAGTTCCTGCGCACGGTCGCCATCGCCCGGCTCGTGCTCGACAACGTCGACCATATCCAGGCATCGTGGCTGACCGTCGGTTTGGAGACCGGCCTTCGCGCTCTCCGTGCCGGGGCAGATGACATGGGCTCCATCATGATCGAGGAGAATGTCGTCTCGGCTGCCGGAGCACACCATTCCTTGAATGAACGCATCCTGTCCGACGCCATCGCATCTGCCGGTTTCACGCCCTGGCTTCGGGACCAGCAGTACAACCCCCGATAGCCAATCGAAATTATTCGTATCTTTGTTGGATAAAACTCAGAAACATGAAGGAGAAAGTCATTTGCGGTCTGCAGCAGGTGGGCATCGGCGTGAAGGATGCCAATGAATCGTGGAAATGGTATCGGGCGCATTTCGGGATCGACATTCCGGTCGTGGCCGATGAAGGCGTGGCCGAGCGCATGCTGCCTTACACGGGCGGCAAGCCGCAGCCCCGTTTCGCCATCCTGGCGGTCAGCCTGCAGGGCGGCGGTGGCCTGGAAATCTGGGAACCGCGGGGCCGCGAACTCAATTACCCGGCCCAGCAGCCCCGTCTGGGCGACCTGGGTATCTTTATCGCCAAGATCAAGTCACGCGACGTAAAAGCGACCTTTGAGGAATTCTCCCGGAAAGGCCTCCGGCTGCTGGGTGAACCCACCACGTTCGCCGGCATCCGTCACTTCTATATGCAGGACCCTTGGGACAACATCCTGGAAATCGTTGAGGATCCTTACGTGATGGTCCCCTCCAAGCAGTTCACGACGGGCGGTTCCTTCGGTGCTGTTTTGGGTGTCAGTGATATGGACCGTTCCGTAGCCTTCTATGGCAAACTCCTTGGCTACGATAAGGTTCTGGCTGACGAGACCGGCGTCTTCAAGGACATGGAATGCCTCCCGGGCGGTAGCCGGAAAGTACGCCGCGTGCTCCTTGCCCACAGCAAACCTTTCGAAGGTCCGCTTTCCGAACTGATGGGTCCTTCCCAGTTGGAACTGGTGCAGGCGCTGGAAGAACCCGTCGTCAAATTGTATGAAAACCGTTACTGGGGCGATCCGGGTTACATCCAGATCTGCTTCGACGTGCGGAACATGGAATCGGTGCGTGCCGATTGCGAGGCGCTGGGCCATCCTTTCGTCTGCGACAGCGGCGTGGATTTCGACATGGGCGACGCCAACGGCCATTTCACCTATATCGAGGATCCCGACGGTACCCTCATCGAGTTCGTGGAGACCTTCCGGATCCCGGTGGTCAAAAAGATAGGATTCTATATCGATTTCACCAAACGCGACGATCGCAGACCCCTGCCGCGTTGGATGATCAAGGCTTTACGCTTCCTGCGCGTATCCTGAGTCGACCAACAGATCCTTGCCTTGTGACGCTGCGACCGCCAGACGGTCGCAGCGTTCGTTTTCCGGATGGCCGTTGTGCCCGCGGATCCACTGGAAGTGGACGTTGTGCCGGCGGTAGGCGGCCAGAAAACGCGTCCACAGGTCAGGATTGGCTTTCTTGGCGAAACCTTTCTGCTCCCAGCTGAACACCCAGCCCTTTTCGACGGCATCCACGACATAGGAGGAATCGCTCCAGATGGTCACATCGGCCCGTTCCCAACGGATGGCCTCCAGGCCGGTGATGACGGCCAGCAGTTCCATCCGGTTGTTGGTCGTGGTGGCGTAGCCGGCCGAAATGACCTTCTCCAGCGGTCCGCAACGCAGGATCGTAGCAAAACCGCCCGGACCGGGGTTGCCGCTGCAGGCCCCGTCGGTGTAAATCTGGATAGGGGGACGATTCACTATTCGGGCAGGATGGTCTTTTCGTACTTAGGCCCTTCGAAGCGCTTGACTTCAAGAGGGTTGGCGTACATCTGGTCGAAACGGCGGCGGTTGAGGCTCAGGTCGATGGCGGCGAAGATGGCGCGCTGCATGGGACCGGGGAGCGCTTTGTTCTTGCCAGCGATGTCGTAGCCCGTCCCGTGGTCGGGCGAGGTACGGACGATCGGCAGGCCGGCTGTGAAATTGACACCGCTGTCGAAAGCCAGCGCCTTGAAGGGAATCAGGCCCTGGTCGTGGTACATGGCCAGCACGGCGTCGAAACTGCCCTGCATGTGGATGCTGAAGAATCCGTCGGGCGAGTAGGGTCCGAAGGCAAGGATTTTCTCCTTGTTTGCGGCCTGGATGGCGGGGGTGATGGTTTCGATTTCCTCGGTGCCAAGGGAACCGCCGTCTCCGGCGTGCGGATTGAGGCCCATCACGGCAATCTTCGGCTTGTTCACGCCAAAGTCGCGGCGCAGCGAATCGTTCATCAGGCGGAGTTTGCTCAGGATGGTCTCAATCGTGATGGCGGAGCTGACCTTGGCCAGCGGAAGGTGGTTGGTGACCACACCTACCCGCAGGTTTTCCGAGCAGAGGAACATCAGGCCGTCATGACGTTCGAATTCGTGGATGAGGTATTCGGTATGCCCCGGGAACCCGAAACCGAGTCCGGCCACGGTGTGCTTGTTGAAGGGGGCGGTGACGATGGCGTCGATGGCGCCGCGCTTGGCATCGGCCACGGCGGCCTTGAGCGCCAGGATGGCAGCTTTCGCGCCGTCGGCCGTCGGCTGGCCGATTTCCATCGCCATGCTTTCGGGCACGGCGTTGATGATATTGATGCGCTTGGTGCGGGCGTCTTCAGCCGCGTTGATCACGTTGGTGGCAATCTGTTCGACTTCCGGGACGAACTTGCGGTAGATGCCGAAGAAGCGGGACGAACCGTAAAGGATGATGATGCAGTTTTCGAGGATCCGGGCGTCGGAGAGCGCCTTGATGATCACTTCGTATCCGATTCCGTTGGTGTCGCCCTGGGTGATGCCCACTATAATCTTGTCTTTCATTGTCTGATGCATTAAAACTTCGCAAGATACAAAAAAATTCATACATTTGTGTATGGCGCAGTTGCTGGACAGTGATATCAAGTTCCTGCCGGGCGTGGGCCCCCGGCGTGCTGAACTCCTGAATAAGGAGTTGGGAATCAGTACGTTCCGTGACCTTCTCTATACCTTTCCCTTCCGCTATATCGACCGCTCGCGCTTTTACAGCGTCCGGGAGATCGACTCCTCGGCCGCCTGGATCCAGCTCCGCGGCAGCATCACCCGTATCGACAAGGTAGGGCAGGGACGCGCCCAGCGCCTGGTGGCGCGCTTTACCGACGGCACCGGCTCCATCGACCTGGTGTTCTTCAAGGGCCTCAAGTGGATGGAAGAAAAGCTGCAGGTCGGGCCGGAATACGTGGTTTTCGGCAAGCCTTCCGTGTTCGGACAGAGCTGGAATTTGGTCCATCCGGAAGTCGATCCGGCCACGGAGGAGAAACTCTCGCAGCTGGGCGTGATGATGGGCGTCTATTCGAGTACGGAGAAGCTGCATGCCGCCGGCATTACCAACAAGTTCTTCGAGAAGATGATCGCCACGCTGCTCGACCGCGTGCTCGGCTCGCTGGAAGAGACGCTGCCCGCATACATCCGCCAGCAAAAGCGTCTGGCACCGCTCGATTTCGCGCTGCGGAACATCCATTTCCCCGCTTCGGTGCAGGACCTGGCTCGGGCGCAGCGCCGCCTCAAGTTCGAGGAGCTGTTCTATCTCCAGCTCTCGCTGCTGCGGCAGAAAGCGATCCGGATGCGGGCTGAAAGTGGGGTCGTGTTCCGTCGCATCGGGCACTATTTCAACAAGACGTACGAAAGTCTGCCCTTCCCGTTGACCGGCGCCCAGAAGCGCGTGCTCAAGGAGATCCGCTCCGATGTGGGCAGCGGCCGCCAGATGAACCGTCTGCTGCAGGGAGACGTGGGCAGCGGCAAGACCCTGGTGGCCGTGCTGGCAGCCATGATGGCACTCGACAACGGCTATCAGGCCTGTGTCATGGCGCCTACCGAAGTGCTGGCCAACCAGCATTACAACAGCATCCGGAAGTTCCTGGCTCCTTCCGGGGCCACGATCGCCCTGCTGACGGGCAATACGAAGCAGAAAGAGCGCGAGGTGATCCATCGCGGTCTGATCGACGGTTCGCTGCAGATCATCGTGGGTACGCACGCCCTGATTGAAGACACGGTGCAGTTCAAGAACCTGGCGCTGGCCGTCATCGACGAGCAGCACCGCTTCGGCGTGGAGCAGCGCTCGAAACTCTGGTCGAAGGCCGCTGTCACGCCGCACGTGCTGGTGATGACCGCCACGCCGATTCCCCGCACGCTGGCCATGACCCTGTACGGCGATCTCGACGTATCCGTGCTCGACGAGCTTCCGCCCGGACGGAAGCCGATCGAGACGGTCCATTGGACGGAGAACCGGCGCGGCGACCTCTACAACTTCATGCGGCAGCAGATTGCCCTTGGCCGCCAGATCTTCGTGGTCTATCCGTTGATCAAGGAGTCCGAGAAGATGGACTACAAGAACCTGGAGGAAGGCTATCTGCATATTACCGAAGCGTTTCCCGCACCGGAATACGTGACGGCGGTCGTCCACGGGAAACAGAAGGCCGAGAACAAGGCTTTCGACATGGATCTTTTCGCCAGGGGGAAGGCAAATATCCTGGTGGCCACTTCGGTCATCGAAGTGGGGGTCGACGTGCCGAACGCCTCGGTCATGGTCATCGAGAGCGCCGAGCGCTTCGGTCTTTCGCAGCTGCACCAGCTGCGGGGCCGGGTGGGCCGCGGTGCCGAGAAGTCCTACTGCATCCTGATGACGGGCTATAAGCTGAGTACCGAATCGCGGCAGCGTATCGACCTGATGTGCGCTACTAACGACGGCTTCGAGCTGGCCGAAGCTGACTTGAAGATGCGCGGTCCCGGCGACTTCGAAGGCACGCGCCAGAGCGGCCTGGCCTTCGACCTGCACATTGCCGACCTTTCGAAGGATTCGCCCTCCCTGGTCGAGGCGCGCGAACTGGGTGAAAAGATCCTGGCCGCCGACCCTCAGCTCGGTCACGTCGAGAACCGCCTGCTCTCCGAGCAGCTCCGGATCCTGCGGCTGGACAACTCGTATAAAGATTATTCGAATATCTCATAATTTCGTATATTTGTACGAATCGAAAAATACAAGCTTATGGTAAAGATAGATCTGACGGGTTGCGACACTTTCATCAAACCGGAAGTGTTCGACCGATATGTAAACAAGGCACTCGAGGCGCAGGCCGTCCTGGAAAACCAGACCGGTGCCGGCAATGATTTCCTCGGTTGGCAGCACCTGCCCTCCGAAACCGGCCAGGCTGAGATCGACGACTGCCTCAGCGTGGTTGACAGCTGGCTCGAACGGGAAGTCGACCTGGTGGTGGTCATCGGCATCGGCGGCTCCTACCTCGGTGCAAAGGCAGCCATCGAGGCACTCAGCCACAGTTTCGCCGCCCATCTGGGCAGCCAGGGACTCAAAGTGGTCTTCGCCGGCGAAAATCTCTCCGAAGACTACACCGCCGAACTGCTCGACCTGGTCCGGCTGCACAACACGGCCTGTGTAGTCATCTCCAAGAGCGGCACGACAACCGAACCTGCCGTGGCCTTCCGTCTGCTCAAGCGTCATCTGGAAGAAACGTACGGCAAGGAGGAGGCATGCGCACGCATCGTGGCCATCACCGACAAGGCCCGCGGCGCCCTCAAATCCCTCTCCAACCAGGAAGGCTACAAGACGTTCGTCATCGAGGACAACGTCGGCGGTCGTTTCTCCGTGCTCACGCCCGTAGGTCTGGTTCCCATCGCCCTGGCCGGTTTCGATATCGAAGCCATGCTCAAGGGTGCGAAGGATGCCGAAGCGGCCTTGTCCCAGCGCAGCGCCGACAATCCTGCGGTACGCTATGCCGCCATGCGTAACCTGCTCTATGACAACGGCAAGAAGATCGAACTCTTCGCGAGCTTCAATCCCAAGCTCCAGTATCTGGGCGAATGGTTCAAACAGCTCTTCGGCGAGAGTGAAGGCAAGGACGGCAAAGGCATCTTCCCTGCATCGGTGATCTTCACCACCGACCTCCACTCCATGGGCCAGTACATCCAGCAGGGCGAGCGCATCCTCTTCGAGACCGTCGTCACGGTAGAGAATGCCGGCCGTGAAGTGACCATCCCTTCCGACCCGCAGGACCTCGACGGCTTGAACTACCTGGCAGGCAAGCATGTGGAGCACTGCAACCGCATGGCCCAGCTCGGCACGAAGATGGCCCATATCGACGGCGGCGTCCCGAATCTCGAGATCCGCATCGACCGGCTCGACGAGTACAACCTCGGCCAGCTGTTCTACTTCTTCGAGAAAGTCTGCGGCATCAGCGCCTACCAGCTTGGCGTGAACCCTTTCAACCAGCCGGGCGTCGAAGCCTACAAGAAGAACATGTTCAAACTGCTGGAGAAGCCGGGGTATTGATTGTTTCGGGCGATGACGTTCCTGGAAGCCGTAGCCGACCGATATGCCCGGCGGGAATCGCTGGTCCGTACCTGCTTCGTGTTTCCGAACCGGCGGTCCGCGGTTTTCTTCCGGAAATATCTGGGGCAGCGGGCCGGGAAACCGCTGTTCGTGCCGAATATCCTGACGATTGACGAGCTGTTCGCGCGGATTGCCGGGAGGGGGGAGACGCCGGAGAAGATCCGGCTGCTCGATCTGCTCTATCGGACGTATCTGCCGCTGATGCCGCCCCCGGAAGGCAAGGAAGCGGAAACTTTTGATGAATTCCTGTATTGGGGCGACATCTTGCTGCGCGATTTCGACGATCTCGACAAATATCGGATCGACGTGCGCCGGCTTTTGGTCAATCTGCGCGACCTCAAGGCCCTGAGCGCTGACTACGACTTCCTGACGGAAGACCAGAAAGCGGCGATTGCGGCGTTCTGCAACAGTTTCTTTGCAGGGGAGATACCAGGCTCGGCCCGGTATGACGGAAAAGGAGACGGGGGTACGAGACAGAAGTTTGCGGAGATTTGGGATATTCTCTATCCGCTGTATGAAGGGTTTCGGGAGGCATTGGCGAAGGAGGGATTGGCGTATGCCGGAATGATTTATCGCGGAGTGGCCGATTCGCTGCCGACGGCGGGCGAGATCCTTCCGCAGTTCGAAGAATTCATCTTCGTGGGACTCAATGCCCTCAATGCCTGCGAAAAAGCCTTGCTCAGCCACCTTCGCAAGGAGGGAAGGGCCGATTTCTACTGGGACTTTGCGGGGCCGATGGTCACAGATCCGGACAATCCGGCCAGCCGCTTCCTTCGCGAGAACGAGAAACTGTATCCCCCGAAAGAACCTTTCCATTGTCCTGCCCGCGATCCGCAGACGCAGCGATTTGAAGTGATCCGCGTGCCTTCGGCCGTTGGTCAGACGCGTAAGGTGATGCAGATCCTCGAGGAACTGGGCCGTGCCGGGGAGCTGGCGCATCCCGAGGAGACGGCTGTCATCCTGCCGGATGAAAACCTGCTCTTTCCGATGCTTGGCGCCGTGCCGGCTTTTATCGGCAAGGTCAACGTAACCATGGGCTACTCCCTGTCCGCCAGCAGCGGCGCCATGCTTTTCCAGTTGCTGGAACGCCTGCAGGCAGATGCGCGGGAGCGCAAGGAGGGCTGGAGTTTCTATCACCGCGACGTGGTGGACCTGATGGAACATCCGTACTTCGCGGCGGCGGCCGATGCGGAGCAGGTGGCCGCCATCAAGGGCCGGATCCGGGCCGAGAACCGGATCTTCGTACCGGCGGCTGAGCTGGCGTCCTCTGGCGGCTTGTTCCCGCTTGTCTTCCGGCCCGTGGAACATACCGGTGACTTGCCGGCCTATCTGTGTGCCATCCTTGAAGCGATGCAGGAAACCCAGACGCCGCTGGAACGGGAGTTCCTGTATTATTTCCACAAGGCCGTCTCCGATTTGGCATCGGTGGGTCCTGTGCTGGATGCCCTCGAGCCGCGGACGTGGTTCCGGCTGCTGGCACAGGCCGTCGCACTGGTCAAGATTCCGTTTGAGGGTGAGCCGCTCAGCGGCCTCCAGGTGATGGGGCCGCTCGAGACCCGTGCACTGGACTTCCGCAATGTCATCATGCTCTCGGTCGGCGAGGGCATCTTCCCCTCGCGGAATGTGAGCGCCTCGTTCATCCCGTACAATCTCCGCGTGGGCTTCGGCTTGCCGACTTACGAGCTGCAGGATTCTATCTGGGCGTATTATTTCTACCGCAGCTTCTGCCGGGCGGAGCGCATCTATCTGCTCTACGATTCCCGCACCGAAGGGCTGCAGAGCGGGGAGGAGAGCCGCTACATCAAGCAGCTCAAGTATCTGTACGAAGTTCCCCTGGAAGAAAAGGTGGCGACCTATGCGCTTTCGGCATCCGGCATCGAGGTGCAACTGCCCCGCGTCGAGAAGACGCCTTCCGTACGCGGAGAACTGGCGCAAAGGTTTTTCGCTGAGCGGCACGCTTTCTCCGCCTCGGCGCTGAATACCTATCTCGACTGCCCGCTGCATTTCTACTATGCCCATGTCAAGGGCATCCAGGAGCCGGATGAAGTGGTGGAAAGCCTTGATGCGGGCCTTTTCGGGACCATCTTCCACAAGGTGATGGAAGAGCTTTATAAACCGTTCCTTGGCGGGGAAATGATTCCCGATTCGCTGCGGGCGCTGCAACGGGACAAGCGCCGTATCGACGGCCTGCTCGAAGCGGCATTCGCCGAACAGCATATCACCGACATCGCCGGACAGAACCTGATCCTGCGTGATCTCATCCGCCACTTCGTCCTGCGCACTTTGGAAGTCGATGCGCAGCTCGGGGCTTCAGTGCCCCTGATACTGGAAGGGACGGAAAAGAAGGTTTACAGCCAGCTGACGCTCTCCGATGGACGGAACGTAAATCTGAAAGGTTATATTGACCGGCTGGATTCCCCGGAACCGGGTGTCGTGCGCATCGTCGATTACAAGAGCGGCCAGGTGAAAGGCAAGGACGCTTGCGATGACGTAGCCAGGCTTTTTGACGGAACGCTTGCCGCCAAGCGGCCTTCCGTCGCCTTCCAGCTTTATTTCTATACCCTGATGATGCTGCGCGGGCAGTCAGCAGAGCCGGTGCGCTACGAACCTTGTGTTTATTCGCTCCGTACGCTTTTCGCCGATCTGCCGAAATCCTACCGGCTGGAAGAAGACGCCGTCGCGGACTATGAGCGACGGCTTTCCGGCCTGATTGAAGAGATCCTGCTGTCCGACAAGCCCTTTGTGGCCGCGGAAAGCGAGGAGGTCTGCAAATACTGTCCATTCAAGCGCCTATGCAACCGCCGGTAGTCATCGTAAAAGCTTCTGCGGGCAGCGGCAAGACGTACCGGCTGACCCAGGATTACCTCGACCTGTTGTTGGAGGGTGATCCGCAGCGCTACAAGCATATCCTTGCCGTCACATTCACCAACAAGGCGACCGAAGAGATGAAGTCGCGAGTCATCGCGGCGCTTCACCAGCTGTCGCGAAGCGACGGTCCGGGCGCGCAGAAGGCGGCAGATGCCTTGCGCCGGATGCTGCACGATTATGGCTGCTTCTCGGTTAGCACTATCGACAAATTCTTCCAGACGGTGATGCGGGCGTTCGCCCGCGAAATCGGGCAATATGCCTCCTATCGCGTGGAACTCGACGACGAGGCGGTGCTCTCCCAGGTGGTCGACCGGATGCTTGACTCGATTTCAGATCCGGCCAATGCAATGCTGCTCCGCTGGCTCAAGGACTATTCCTTCGATCTTGTGGAACAAGGGAAGAGCTGGAGTATGGCCGCCCCCTTGAAGGATATGGCCGGCCATTTCCTGGATGAATCGTTCCTGCTCAAGATGCGCCATGTCTCCCACATCCTGGCCGACAAAGAGCGTATCGGTGCTTTCCGCAAGAAACTCAATGTATTGATTGACGAATTTGAAGGAGAAGCCCGTCGCATTGCGTCGGAAGCGCTTGCGCTGATGGGACGACACGGCTGGACACCGGAAGATTTCAAGGGAAAGAGCCGGAGTCCGATGCGGTTCTTTGGCAAATGGGCAGCCGGCGTTTTCGAAGCGCCCAAGGCGGAGGCACTCCGGCAATGTTTCGATGCATTCCCCGACCGGGACGCCCTTTCTCATCTGGTCGAGGACGCCGTTTCCCATTATGAGGACAAGCATATCATCTGGAGCAGCGCCCGGATCATCCGGGATAATCTGCATCTGCTGGGCATCTATGCCGACGTCCATAGGCATCTCCAGGCGTATCTGCAAGAGAACAACGTAGTCTTGCTGCGGCAGTCAACCGACCTGCTGAACCGTATCATTGCCGACGACGACACGCCTTTCGTCTATGAAAAGATCGGTAATCGCTACGACCACCTGCTGCTCGATGAGGCGCAGGACACTTCGGTCCTGCAGTGGAACAACTTCCGCCCCCTGTTTGCCAACAGCGTGGCGCAGGGCAGCCGCAATCTGGTGGTAGGCGACATCAAGCAGTCGATTTATCGCTGGCGCGGTTCCGACTGGCGCCTGATGAGCGATTATCTTTACCGCGACCTGGGCCGTGCCGCGATCCACGAAGAGACCCTGGTTGAGAACTGGCGCAGCGGCGCGGCCGTGGTGGGTTTCAACAACACGGTTTTCTCCCGCATCGGCCCCATCCTGGAAGACGACCCCGACCAGCCTGGAATCGGCCGCGAAATCAGTCGGATCTACGGTGACTGCGCGCAGAAGATTCCGGGTGCACATGCCGGTGATCCGAAGGGTTATGTGCGGATGACTTTCCTGTCTGGAGCTGCTGACGATGGGGAAGAGGAAGCTTCCTGGCACGATACCGCCCTCGACCGTATGGTCGGGGACATCGCCGACCTTCGGTCGGAAGGCTACGAGTACAAAGATATCACGGTGTTGGTGCGCAAAAATTCTCAGGGCGCCGAAGTGGCGGCCCATCTGATGGCGCACGACATCAACGTCCTGACGGAGGACTCCCTGCAGATCGGCGCCTCTCCCTGCATCGGTCGTCTGATGGCCCTGCTGGCCTGTCAGGTCGATCCCGACGATCCGGTGAACCAGTTGATGATTTCGCAGTTCGGAGTTGAGGCGGTGGCATCGGAGCGCGGCTCGCTTTACGAGACTTGCGAACGGCTGCTCGATGATCCCGCCATTTCTCCTTCGGAGGCCGACCTTCCTTTCATCCATGCCTTTCTCGACGCCGTCCTGGCGTGGCAGGGAAAATACGGTTCTTCCTTGCGCGGATTTGTCAAGTGGTGGGATGATGCCGGCTACAAGCAAGCCATCTGCGCGCCCGACGGCCAGAACGCCGTGCGCGTGATGACCATCCATAAGGCAAAGGGCCTGAGTCTCGATGCCGTGATCATCCCCTTCGTCGACGAAACCTTCGTTCCCCGGATCCTTCCGACGCTCTGGTGCGAGACGTCCGGCCCATTCACCGAACTGGGACTGATTCCGCTCAAGGCCGTCAACAATCTGAAAGATACATGTTTCGCGGCAGATTTGATGCAGGAACGCATCTACGAAGCCGTCGACGTGGTCAACACCTGGTACGTCGCTTTCACGCGTGCCTGCAGCCGCCTGCTGCTCTATGCCCCGCAGCCTGGAAGTGCCCGGTACAAGCTGAAAGGCATCGCTGAGGTCTTGTATCGCCTCTTCGGAGATTTGCTGGATGACGAGCTCCGTTTCGAGTCGGGCGAGCGTCAGCCTTTTGTCCGGAAGGATAAAGCCGCCTTGCTTGTCGACGATCCCCAGCCGGCCTTTTCGCGCGTGGCTATGACGGACGAGCGCTTGAAACTGTCGCTCCACGGAGAGGATTATTTCGCTGCCGAGGCAAGTGCCCGCCAACAGGGGATTGTCCATCACTGCGAAATGGCGCGGGTCGAGGTCGATGCAGGCCTCGAGGCGCGCAGCGGCGGCCGGCACTGGTTTGACGGTACTTACCGTATCTTCAACGAGGCTTCCATCGTAACTGGTTCGGGCGAAACGTTCCGGCCCGACAGGGTGCTTATTTCCCGGGATGGCAGCCGCGTCGTGGTCATCGACTATAAATTCGGGCAGCGACGCGGGTCTCATTTCACGCAGGTGCGGGGCTACATTGACCTTCTCCGCCAGATGGGCTACCCTTCCGTCGAGGGATGGCTTTGGTATCTGTCATCCGATGAATCGGCCGGCGAAGTGGTCCGGGTCGGATGATTTTGCTGAGATTTGTTTATATTTGTGTCATGAAACGTTCTACTCTTCTTCTGCTCGTGGCGTTCTCGCTCATCGCGGTCGCCTGCCCTATGACCGAGCCTGACAACCCGCGTCCGACGCCTAACCCTCCTACGCCTACGCCTACGAACGACAGCACGACGGTATCTATCTCCGCCACCCGGAAGATCGGCGCCACCGACCTTTTCAACGGCGACATGGCCAAGCTCCTGACGCTGGAGAGTGACGGAACCTACGCTTTCAGTTTTGAGGGAGAGCCCTTCCCGATGACGATCGACGGCCTGAAGAACTACGACGGCGGACGTCCGTTCCGCAAATATTGTAATTTCCCGATCAGCTATAATTTCAACCTCGGCGCCAAGCCTTCCGTGCCGACCGGCGCCAGCTATGGCGAGTTCGATCTTTCGACAGTCCTGCCGGCCACGGTCAACCTGGGCTCCCGTTCCAAGGGAAAAACGCTCTACGCTCCGGCTTTGCCTGAGGGGATGAAATATGTCGAATCGATCACCCTGACCGAAGATTCCCGTGTCAGCGTCACGCTTTCGCTGCTGAGCTCACCGTTTACTGGCGGAACCGTCACGCCCTCTTTCTCGGTGGATATGCGCAAATTCTTCGAAAGTTCCGATGCGGAAGACGGTTTCCTGAATTTCGATGCGCCGCTCAGCAAAGAGAATAATTGGACCTATACGAAGATTTTCCGTCTCACCGGCGCTGTCTTCGAACCCGAAAAATACGATCCTTCAACCCAGACCCTGACAATCGACGCCCGTATCGGCCTGAGTGGAACTGTCGCGTACACTGATATGAAAGCAACCCGCTCTTCGCTTGCCGACGCCGACGATACGATGCTGCTCAATGTAACGGTCGTTCTCTACGACGTCGCTTGCGAGACCATCACCGGCAAGTTCGACTACAAGTCGAAGGAGCAGACCAGCACGCTCGACATGCACGGCCTCACGGCCGCTGCCGCCAAGACGATCGATGCTTCGAATGCGACGATCCGCCTGGATATGACCAACAACATGCCGATACCTACCCGTTCGACGGCCTCCCTGACCACCAAGCGCAGCCGTCGTACCATCGGAAAGGCAGAAGGCATAGTGATCGAGGCGCCCGCCGCTTCCGGCGACGACGTCGCCTCCGGCTCCCGGACGCTGAATTCCTCCGATACCGGCATCGCAAAGCTGCTCACCGAAGCTCCCGACGAACTGATTGTCAGCGGCTTCGCCGCGACGGATCCAGAAGTGCTCACGACACTATCGTTAGGTGGCAGCTACGTCAATACCCTCCAGCCTTCGGTTCAGATTCCGCTCTCGCTCAATAAGAATTTCGGAGCGGAGGTCCAGGAAAAACTCACGGCGCCCGCCGAGCTCAAGACTGCGCTCAAGAAAGGTCCGGCATCGCTGACCGGCGAGGTCTCCAACAGCCTTCCGCTCGCTGCGACGATGACGGTCAAGATGGTGGATGCCGACGGCGCCGTCCTGACGAGCGAAACCTCGATGGATGTCCCTGCCGGTGCTACCGTTCCGGTCAGCATGGAAGTACGGAACATCGCCGGCGAAGGCATCGACCGCCTTGCGAATACCATTGTCACCTTCAAGTTTACAGGTACGGACAACCCTCGTCCCATCAAGCAGACCGATGGTATCCAGGCTGACTTGAAGGTCAAATTCTCCAATCAGTAACTTATTGCTGATCTTCCTTTTCCTGCTTCAGAATGCTACCGTCAGTCCGTCGTAGGCGGGCTGGAGGGAGAAGGGGAGTGCTGCCAGTTCCTGCGTCAGTTCGGCGTGGCGCGGGAGCATGTGGGACAGATGCGTCAGGTAGCTTCTGCGGGCGCCGACGCGGCGGCAGATCCCGATGGCCTCTTCGAGGGCATAGTGGGAGATGTGGTGGCCGCGTTTGACGGTGTTCAGTACGAAGATATCCAGTCCCTGCAGTTTCTCGAATTCTGATTCGGGGATGTAATTCGCGTCAGTCAGGTAGGCGCAGTCACCGAAGCGGAAGCCCAGGATGGGCAGTTTGTAATGCATGGCCCGGATGGGAATGACCGGTACACCGTCGATGGCTAAAGGCAGGCTGGTAATCAGATGGATATCCATCTCCGGGGCCCCGGGATAGGGTTTCTCCTGGAATACGTAATAGTATTCTTTTTTGAGAGATTCAAGCACGTGGGCTTCGCAGAAGATGGGGAAAGAACGCTTCTCCAGGTAATTGAACGAGCGTACGTCATCGAGGCCGCCGGTATGGTCCTTATGGTTGTGGGTCAGGAGGATGGCATCGAGATGGGCAATCTTTTCGCGCAGCATCTGCTGCCGGAAATCGGGACCGGCATCGATCAGGAAAGTCTTTCCTTCAAAGCGCACGAGCGCCGAACAGCGCAGGCGCTGGTCCCGCGGATCCGCCGACGTACAGACCTCGCAGTTGCATCCGATCATCGGAATCCCCTGCGATGTCCCCGTTCCCAGAAAAGTAAGGCTGTTGTTCATCGGCAATCAAATAGTGGTTTCAACGATTTTTCCGATCAGGTTTTTGTCGTAGGGGCGTTCGATGCGGAGGTAGTTTTCGGTGTAGCCGAACATTTTGCCGCCCTTCATCGTGCTTTCGAAGAGGACCTTCGCTTTCCGCCCCTGATTGGCGGCTGTAAATTCGGCGTGGAGGCGGTCGGAGAGAGCCTGGAGCCGGGCGGCCCGTTCGGTCTTGACGCTTTCCTGTACCTGGTCCGGGCGCTCTGCGGCGGGTGTGCCGGCGCGGCGCGAGTAGGGAAAGATGTGCAGGAAGGCAGGGCGGACACGCGCAAGCAAGCGGTAGGTCTCTTCGAAATCTTCGTCCGTTTCGCCCGGGAAGCCCACGATGACGTCGATGCCGAAGAAGACGCGCGTGAAACGTTCTTCCGGCTTTTCGAGGATGTCGCGGATCAGCTGGATCTTCGCTTCGAACTGTTCTGCCGTGTAACGCCGGTGCATCCCTTTGAGCGTGCGGTTGCAGCCCGATTGGATGGGGATGTGGAAATGGGGGAGGAACTTGGTGCCCGACGCAATCCAGCGCAGGATCTCTTCTGTCAGCAGGTTCGGTTCGATGGACGAAATGCGGTATCTTTCGATGCCGGGTACTGCGTCGAGTGTCTGGAGCAGGTTGAGGAAACTTTCCCCCGTAGTCTTGCCGAAATCGCCCGTATTGACGCCCGTGAGGACTACTTCCACAATGCCCTGCGATGCGATTTCGTGCGCCTCGGCGATGAGTTCGGCGACAGGGACGTTGCGGCTCTTGCCGCGGGCAAGCGGGACGGTGCAGTAGGCGCAGTGGTAGTCGCAGCCATCCTGGACTTTCAGGAACGAGCGGGTCCGTTCGCCGGAAGACCAGGCAGGGAAGATGCTTTCCACCGCATCAATCTCACAGGAGTAACCATAAGCGCCCTGCTGCCCGTCGAGGGCGAGCCGCACCAGTTCTCCTTTCTGTCCGGCGCCAATGACCAGGTCGACGCCGTCGATGGCGAGGATCTCCTGCGGCTTGAGTTGGGCGTAGCAGCCGGTTACGGCAATGCGGGCGTTCGGCGCCGTCTTGTGGAGCCGGCGGATGAGATTGCGGCACTTCTTGTCGGCATGTTCGGTTACCGAGCAGGTGTTGACCACGAAGCAGTCGACGTCCGGGCCGGGTTTGACTTCTTCCCAGCCCGCTGAGGCAAACAGGCGGGCCAGCGTCGAAGTTTCCGCGAAATTGAGCTTGCAGCCCAGCGTGATGAAAGCGACCTTTCCCATAGCTGCTATTCGTAGACGACGGTGACGGACGTGCTCTCCACGCGGCCGTCGAGCGGCGGATTCAGTTTGGTGACGGTCAGTTCCGCATATTCAATGACAGGGAAATGGTTGACAATCCGGTCGATGATGCGGCTTGCCAGGTGCTCCAGCAGACGGGCCGGTATGTCCATTTCTTCCCGGATCAGTCCATAGACCAGGCTGTAGTCGACGGCATACTGCAAATCATCGGTGCGGGCGGCCTTGCGCATGTCGTAGTCGTAGGCAAGGTCCACGCGGAACCAGTTGCCGTCTTTCTGTTCGTGTTCCAGGCAGCCGTGATAGCCGTAGAACTGCATGTTATTGAGTCTTACCATAGTCGGAGAGTAATACGAAGACGCAGGGGCGCTTGCCGATGGCGAAACCGCCTTTGACCGCCTTGTTCCACGCCGCGACGGTCTTGGTCCGGATCAGCTCGTCGGGGCAGGTGATATCGGCCGCGATGCAGAGCCGGGTTGAGGGACGGCACGTAGCGCACAGGTCGGCCAGCAGCGCGTCGTTACGGTAGGGTGTTTCGATGATGATCTGTGATTGCCCGAGGCGGGCGGACGTGCGTTCCAGCGTGAGGATAGCCTCTCGGCGGGCCGGCGTCTTGACGGGAAGATATCCAGTGAATGCGAAACACTGGCCATTGAGCCCGGAGGCCATCAGGGCCAGCATCAGCGAAGAAGGGCCCACCATGGGAACTACCTCCACATCCCTGTCGTGCGCCAGGGCTACCAGCAGAGCGCCCGGATCGGCCACGGCCGGCAGTCCTGCCTCGGAAATCAGGCCTGCATCTTCCGCACCGAGACGTCCGGCGTAGGCTTCTATCTGCTCGCGCGATGTGTGCTCATTGAGCTCCAGCAGTTCCAGCTCGTCGATGTGCCCCTTGTGCCCGGCAGCTGAAAGGAAACGGCGTGCCGTCCGGAGCTCTTCGACGAAGAAGAGCCGAAGCCCCGCAATCCGCTCAAGGACGGGTTTCGCCAGGACGTTCTCCGGGGAGTGGTCGCCCAGGGGCGTTGGGATCAGGTAGAGTTTGCCTTTCATCGGTCTTGATTCGGAAGATTTTACGCCAGAGTTCGCCCAGACTGTTGAAGTCTTCCTGGTACACGATACCGGCGCCGTTGCGCTGGCTCTGGTCGAGGTAGTTGCTGTATTGGTCGGCGGAGTGGGAGAAGAGCGTCAGGCGCAACTGTCCCTGCCGGTTGAGTTTGATTTCGATATCCAGGTCGCCTACGATGTCGCTGTTGCTCGAGGAGATGTAGTGCCGGTTTCCGATGTTGCCGTTGATAATCACCCGGTTGTTGAACAGTTGGGTCGAGACGGCTACGTCGAAGATGTCGCGCCCGGTCTCGGTGGGCTGGTAGTTGAAGCCCAGGTCGAGTGGGATGTCCAGCTGTCGGAAGATGTTGTTGAGCTGGCTGGCCATCATTTCCGAGGCGTTGGAATAGAGCATGGTGGTGCTGTTGACGATACCCGACTGCTCGTCGGGTACGAAGCCGCCCGAAATGAGCAGTGCCAGGGCCTGTTTCATCCGCTTGTCCTCGGTGTTGAGGGCGCTCTCTACGCGTCCCTGCGTGGTAGGATCCAGGTCGGGGATGCTGATGTTGAACTTGATTTCAGGATTGGCGAGCTTGCCGGTCAGGTTAATGCGGCAGTCTACGGTACGGCGGGAAGTGACGGCTGTCGAGTCGGCGATCAGCGGGCTGATGGAAGCCTTGGTGCGGTAGGTGGCCGTCATGTCAAGGTCCGACTGCATCACGTCGCCTCCAAAGGCGATGGTTCCGCCCGGATCGATGGTGAAGTCACGGGAGGTGAAACCGAGCATGCCGAAATGATAGCTTCCGCTGTCAACCCGGTAGTCTCCCTTGATATCGAAAAGGTCGGTGCCGGCGGAGATGGCGATCTGGCCGTTGCCGCGGGCCTTGAGAATGTCGCCCGTCTCTTTGTCGATTTCCAGCTGGATTTCAGCGTCGGGGGTGGCGTTCAGGCGCAGGTTGACGCTCAGGTCGCTCTTGGTCTGCTGCTTTTTGTTCTTGAGGTTCCGTTTGGCCAACATCAGCGAATCATACATGTCGATGCGCTGCCGGTGGTCGTTTTCGTTGTTGATGAAGGTCAGCAGCGACTGGGCCTGCTTGGCCGAATTGCCCAGCGGGATGTGGATCGTGGTGTTGCCCGTAGGCGTGAGGTTCATGTTGAGCCGGATCCTTTCGAGCGGACCGGATACGCGCAAGGTACCGTTGGCGAAGGCACGGCCGTAGAAGGTCTCGTTGTGTTTGCTCGTGGTATTGAGCGCCATGATGTTCTGCAGGTCGATGCGGATGTTGGTCTGCAGGTTGTTGAAGTGGTCCCAGGGAACACCGCCCGTCAGCGTGGCGTGATGTCCGAACCGGTCGGAGAGGAGGATGTTGTCGAAGACGAGGCCTTTCTCGCTGATGGAGAAGGGTCCGTCAGCCCGGTAGTCAACCTGGGTGTAGTCGAGTTTCAGGAGGATGTTGTTGAAGCGGGTACCCTCGCTGCGGAGCGAGAGATTGTTCAGGGGACCGCTTGCCACGACATGCCCTGAAGCGGTGCCTTCCATTTCGGAGAAGAGCGTGTACAGGATCGGCTTCAGCACGCCTACCTGGAGCGAATCGACCTGGGCATCGGCATGGAGCAACTTGTCAGCAGGGTGGTAAGAGGCTGTCGCGACAAGCGGATGACCGTTGCGCAAGATGTTGTCGATATTGAAACGGAGGCAGTCGTCATCGTCGTCCCAGAAGCTGCTCAGATAAATCGTTCCAAGTTCGACGTCAGCGATGGAGGCCTGATTGGCAGCCAGGTCGAGCAGCAGGCCGCGGTCCGGACTCAGCAGGGCGTAGGCCTCGCCGTTGCCGGTCAGCAAGCCTTGCAGATTCAGCGGCAGGGTGAGGAAGGAGTTGGCGATGCCCATGTCGAAATCGTTGAGCAGCACGCGGACCGTATCGGTGACGGATTCACTTACCGTTCCGTCGGCCAGGAGGCTCTGTTCGCCGCTGTTCAGGGCGAAGTCCTCGATCCGGATGTTCTTTTCCTTGTACAGGATGCTGGAAGGCTGGATTTCCCAGGGATGGCCGGCCAGCATCAGGTCGGAGGAACGTAAATCCACACGCAACTGGTACCCGTCTGTTTCCGGATCTTCCGGGTCGGGGAAGGAGACGCGGGCGCCCACCTCGGCCCGGTTCGCCTGCTCGTCTTCATTGTGGAATCCGGCCACCACGTCGATGGCCGTGCTGTCGGCCACTGCGTCGAGCCTTACATGATCGACCACTATGCCGGATACCTGGAGCCGGTCCAGGTCGATGTCGGCCTTGATCAGCGGTCCTTCCGTGAACATCCGGCCCTGCAGGTTGCGGAAGAAAAGGTTGCCCACTCCCACAAGCTCGGAGGCGATGGACCCGACAGCTTCATCGTTGCTCAGGCTCACACCGATGCTGCTCTCGCGCGAGACGAAAAGGTCGGGCGCGAAGAAATCAAGGACGGGCTGCAGGTCGAGCGTACGAAGCCGGAAGGAACCGAAGTCTTCGGGATGGGGATCATTCTTTATCAGATTGTCCTTCTTGCCCAGGATCTGCTCCAGGTGATCGTTCAGGATAGCCTGATAGGACTGTTTGAGGAAGTCCGTGATGAAGATGTTGCCGTCGTAGTCGGCCTTGGCGAGCGTCGAGTTGAGGATCAGCTCGTAGCGCTCGTCTTCCAGGGTGGAGGACAGGGCGATGTCACCTACATCGAAGACACGGCCGGGCAGTGTGGCCTGCAGGCCGCGGATGTCGGCCTGGCCGAGAAAAGCACCGTCCGGCGTCTGGACGATGTCGGCATTCAAGGCCATGCTGAGCGACGTGCTGTCGCGTTTGTCGAAATGGAGGGTGCTCAGGTCGATGCGGTCGAGGTCCAGGTCGATCTTGTATTGGTTGTCTTGTCCTTTCCCTCCCAGGTTGATGTCGCTGTGGAGCGTCATCTGGAGGTTCGGATCGTAGCTGACTACATCGGCCTGCAGGAAACCGTCCTGGAGCGTACCCGAGGCCACGAGGTCGTGATAATCGTATCCGTTGAAGGTGAATTTCTGGATTTGAAGGGGTTTGACATCTACCGACATCTTCTTTCCGTTCAGGGAGAAATCGATGTCGGTCTGGCAGGTGAGGGAACCCAGTGACGGATTGCCGAGCAGACGCCCGAGTTGGAGGGAGGAGGTGGAGGCCGTGCCTTCTACACCCAGATGCGATCCCGTCTTGCGGACAAAGCCTTCGATGCTGGCTTCTCCCATGGTGGCCGTGCTGAGATGCCCCGTCGCGGACAGTCCCGAAAGGTAGCCGTTGGCTTTGGCTGTCAGGTGGATCGGCTCGCCCGGGGCGTAGCGGGTGAGTGCCGTTTTCTGGAAACCGGGATCTATGCCGGCCATGATTTCGGCCAGGTCAGCGGTCGTGGTGTTCAGGTTTAGGATCTCCGCGTCGATGCGGGTCCTTTCGATGTCAGGAAGTCCTCTGAGGCGGAACTTCAGGTCGGCGACCGTTTGCTTTGAATCCGATTGGATGCGGAGTTTGTCGGAGGAGAGGTTGCTCACCGTGCCTTTCACCGCTCCTTCAACCCATAGCGACAGGTCCCGGCCTCCGAGCGGAAGGAAGGCCCCGGCGGTCCGCATATCGATCTTCGAGGGCCGGAGATTGGCATCGATCTGCACTTTTTCGAGGAAGTTGCCAAAATCGGAGAAATCCTTGAAGCCGAGTGAAATCTGCTTGGCATCGAGCTGGGACCAGCCGTCGTCATAGCGGAGGCCATCGACGTGGATGCCTTCGGAATCGAGGGCCAGGTCGGCACTCATCGTATTGACCTTCAATCCTGTGTCCGTTTCGAGCGAGAGATTGTCGATGCGGGCGGAAGCCGTGAGCGGTTCGCTGTAGCGGATGTTGCGGGCAGCGAGATTGATATTGTTCAGGTGCAGACTGTCGGTGGAGAAGTCGATCCGCTTGAGGTTCAGGCGGTCGAGGCGGATGTTGTCCCAGGGCAGTGATCCGGGCTCTTTTTTGTCCTTTTTCTGGAGCGGAGCCAGCAGGGCGGAAAGGTTGGTCGTGCTGTCATCCAACTTGTGGATGTTGAAAGAGCCGTCTTCCAGGCTTACCCGGCGGACGACGGCCTCCTTCGACGAGAACAGTGATGAAGTCTTGATCTTGACCAGCGCCTTGCCCAGGTGCGCCAGCGTGTCATCGGCACCTTGGATAATGTCAACGTCTTTGAGGATCAGGTTGTTGGGGAAGGAGAAGTAGACCTTGCCCACCTTGATCTCTCCGTCGATGTCCTGGTTGAGGATGCCGGTGGCCTTGCCCACGATGGCCGTCTGGACAGCAGGGATCTGGATGGCGACCAGTGCAGCCGCCGGGATGATCAGTGCTACCAGGATCAGGAGCCGGACGATTTTCTTCCAGGTTTTCATAAGGACATATATCCTACAAATATAGGAAAATAATTGCTACTTTTGCGCAAATTATCCTTTATGGCGCTCACGATCCTCGGCATTGAATCATCCTGCGACGACACGTCCGCAGCTGTCCTGCGCGACGAATATCTGCTCTCCAATGTGATGGCCTCCCAGGAGGTCCACCGCCGTTATGGCGGCGTAATCCCCGAACTGGCTTCCCGTGCCCACCAGCAGAACATCCTGCCGGTCGTTTCGGAAGCGCTCCGTCAGGCCGATGTGACGCTCGACCAGGTGGATGCCATCGCTTTTACGCGCGGTCCCGGCTTGCTGGGATCGCTCCTGGTCGGTACCTCGTTCACCAAGGGCCTGGCTGCCGCTACGGGCAAGCCGATCATCGAAGTGAACCATCTGCAGGGACATATCCTCTCGCATTTCGTGAAAGTGGAGGGACGGGAGAACCGTTGCCCCGAGTTCCCGTTCCTTTGTCTGCTGGTTTCGGGCGGACATACCCAGATCGTGCGGGTCGATGAACCGTTGCATTTCGAGATTCTCGGCCACACCATCGACGATGCGGTGGGAGAGGCTTTCGACAAGTGCGCCAAACTGATGGGGCTGGGTTATCCCGGCGGACCGGTCGTGGACTCGCTGGCCAAGGAAGGTGATCCGAAACGCTTCCGTTTCGCCAAACCCAACATCCCCGGGCTGGACTACAGTTTCAGCGGCATCAAGACCTCGCTCCTGTATTTCCTTCGGGACCGCGTGGCGGAAGATCCTGATTTCGTGGAGAAAAACAAAGCCGACCTGTGCGCCTCGTTCCAGCAGGACCTGATCGACATCCTTCTGAAGAAACTCGTTCTGGCCGCCCGGCAGACCGGTATCCGCCAGGTCGCTATCGCCGGCGGCGTCTCGGCCAACAGCGGGCTGCGCGACCGGATTGAGGAGGAAGGCCGCCGTCGCGGATGGGTAACGTATCTCCCGGAGCGCCGCTTTACCACGGACAATGCGGCCATGATCGCCATCACGGGCTTTTATAAGTATCAGGCCGGCCTGTTCGCGCCGCTCGATATTGCGCCGCTTTCCCGCGCCGCAGAATACGGCGACCGCTCATGAAAGAATTCGACATCGCCTTTCCCGTCCGGCACGAGCCTTCGGATGAAGACCTTCGCCAGGCAGCGGCCCGCGCCTTGGGCGTGAAGGCCGACCGCGTGGCGGAGGCCCGTATTGTCCGTCGCTCCTTGGACGCCCGGGGCGAAATCCTCTACCGTTACCGTGTCCAGGCCGTGGCCCGGGGCGAGGCCCTGGAAAAATTTACCCTTCCCGAATATCGCGACGTGACTGGAGCGGAACCCGTGCTTGTGATCGGTGGTGGTCCGGCCGGGATGTTCGCTGCGCTGCGCTTGCTGATGGAGGGGCGGCGTCCGGTCATTCTGGAGCGGGGAAAAGATGTGCACGCGCGCAAAGTGGACGTGGCGGCACTCAACCAGAAACAGCAGGTCAATCCCGAATCCAACTACTGTTTTGGCGAGGGCGGTGCCGGCACTTTCTCCGACGGCAAACTCTACACGCGTTCCAGCAAGCGCGGCGACCTGCGGGAAGTCCTCGCACAGCTGGTCACCTTCGGTGCGCCGGAACGGATTCTGGTAGAAGCGCATCCCCACATCGGAAGCGATGTGCTCCCTCGCATCGTGGAGCACATCCGAGCCTGCATTGTGGCGCATGGGGGAGCGTATCATTTCGGGGAGCGTGTGATTGACATTGTCCCTTTCAGCGACGGCCGCAGCAAAGGCTGGAAAGCTGTTTGCGAAGGTGGTGCTACCTATACGGCGCGCCAGCTGATCCTGGCTACGGGCCATTCCTCGCGCGACATTTACCGCATGTTCGAACGTAAAGGCTGGCCGCTGGAAGTCAAGGGTTTCGCACTGGGCGTGCGGGCCGAGCATCCCCAGTCGCTGATCAATCGCATCCAGTATCACGGCAAGTTCCAGCCGGGTATGCCCGCGGCAGAATATGCGCTCGTGGAACAGGTGGATGGCCGCGGCGTGTTCTCGTTCTGCATGTGCCCCGGCGGCCTCCTCGTCCCTGCCGTGACGGCACCCGGTGAAGTGGTACTCAACGGGATGTCCAATTCGATGCGCAATTCTCCCTGGGCCAATGCAGGTATCGTCTGTGCCGTAGATCCGGGCGACGTGCCCGGGTTCGACCGCTATGGCGTGTTCGCCCTGCTCGAATTCCAGCAGAGCGTCGAGCGGGCGATGTATGATTTCTCCGGTTCGCTCCGGGCACCCGCCCAGCGGCTCGTGGATTTCTGCCGCGCAAAGGCCTCCCAAGGCCTGCCGCGCAGTTCCTATCAGCCCGGCGTGGTCAACGCGCCGCTTCACGAATTGCTGCCTGCTCCGGTTTTTGAGCGTCTGCGCGTGGCTTTTGCGGCCTTTGACCGCAAGATGCACGGCTATTATACGAACGACGCGCTGGTACTCGGCACGGAATCAAGAACATCGTCCCCGGTGCGCATTCCGCGCGATCCGGAGACGATGTGTGCACTGGGCCTCGAGGGCTTGTATCCTTGCGGGGAGGGGGCAGGCTATGCCGGAGGCATCACCTCCAGCGCCTTGGACGGTATTCTAGTCGCCGCAGCTGCCGCCGCAGTTTCCCCCGCACGATGAGCAGTTGCCGCCGCAACCCTGGGCTGCGCGTTCTCCGTGCAGTCCTTCGGTGAGCTCCTTTTCGGTAGCGTCGCGGATGGCTGTCACCTTGCCGGTGAAATGGAGTTCCTTGCCGGCCAGTTCGTGGTTGAAGTCCATCTTCACGCTGTCCGGTCCGACTTCCACCACCTTGCCCGGAATCACGCCGCCGGCCTGGTTCATCATCGGAATCGTCTTTCCGACTACCAGCAGCTGCTCCTGGATCTTTCCGTCGATCTCGAAGATATGCTTGGGGAGTTCGACTACGGCCTGGTCGTCATACACGCCGTAGCCTTCGGCGGGGCTCAGGACGAACGCGAAGCTGTCGCCCACGCTTTTTCCCTGGATGTATTCCTCGAATTTCGGGAGCAGGTAGCCCAGCCCGAAAATGAATTCGAGGGGATTCTCTTCCGTCGCCTGGTCTGCCACTTGGCCGTCGACCGTGAGCGTATAGGTCAGGGCGACGACTTTTTCGTCTTGGATTGTCATGGTTGTGTCGTTTTGTTGTCTGTATTCAATATCAAGTTGTATAAGCGTTTGTTGTAGATCCGGGTCGGGTAGCTGAGCCCGCCCTCGGCGATCCATTTCCCCTTGCGGGCGCTGTTGTCGACCAGCACCCAGTAGTTGCACAGGGGAAGGTAGATATTCCGCAGGTTCTCTATCCCCTGGCGGTAGCGGCGGCGGATGGTCGGCTCCGGGACGTTATGGCCGCCCGACGCCACCCGGATGGCGACGCGCCGTACGGCAAGGTCATCGCTCTTGAGCCAGAAGTAGAAGATTCCCACCATGTAGCCTTTGTTCTGGGCTCGTGCGATGACGCCGGCCAGGCTCTTTGTGGCGAGGGTCGTCTCTACGGCGAAATCTTCTCCCCGTTCGATAAGCTGGTCCATCCGCTCGAGCATGAGCCGTGATGCGCGGATCATCTCTTTCTCCGGCTCCTGGGGGGAAAGTTCATCGGCGATTTCGTCGGCGTTGACGAAGGTGTGCAGGTTCAGCAGGTCGGGCAGGATCGTATACGATGCAGTGGTCTTTCCCGCACCGTTGCAGCCCGATATGACATATAACCTGGACACATTACAAAGATAACGTTTTTATTTGATTCGGAACGGGTCGTCTCCGTAGAGCGTGTACTTCTTCGACTTGCGCAGCCACTTCTGCTCCTCGGCCTTGATGTATTCCCGCGTCCCTTCCCAGTCGAGGCGGCCTTCGACGAAATTCACCAGCGTGGCATCTTCCAGATAGCGGCCCAGGCCGTCGGCGTTGAACTGCGGGCAGGTCTCGTGCACGAAGCGGAGCAACTGCAGGGCATGGTTCAGGGCATGGTAGGCGGCGCCGGGGATGAACATCAGCTGGAAGCCGAAGCAGGTTTCGTCGTGGTAGATACCGTAGGAGGGAACGAAACGCGTCCAGCGGATATGCAGGCCGCTGTGCGCGATCGGGCCGTCCGGATCGTTCCAGCTGCGCAGGCCCTGGTTCCGGTTGTAATCGAAGAGCGGCTCCATCCACGGGGCGCCGAACTGCTCGAAGGGGCGGTTGGTGCCGTGGCCGTAGCTGACGTTCGTGCCCATCCACAGGCACTGTCCGCTGTAGAAATTGGGCGTGAAGAGGCCTGAAAAGTCGGAGAAGGGCGGGATGGTCCAAGCCATCAGCTCACGGTTCACGGCTTCGGCTCCCACGCTGATGATATGCAGCGGAAAGCGCGCCCCCAGGTCGTTGTAGAAGAGGTTCGCCACTTCGCCCAGGGTCAGGCCGTGGCGGTGGGGCAGGCCGATGATGCCCAGCGTCCCTTCGATCTGCCGGCCCGAGGGATTGATGCGGTCGACCAGGAAGACAGATATGTCGGCATCACTGGTCTTGAGCCGTTTGAACAGGTTGTAAAGCAGGGTGGTGAAGTTGCTGTAGCGGGCGCCGGCATCCTGCAATTCGATGACCAGCGCATCGATGCCCTCGAGGTCGGCCTCCTCGACCGTCGTCGTGACTTCGACGGTCTCGATTCCTTCGACCATGGGGCCATACAGGGCATGCTCGGGCGTGAAGATCTTCACGAGGTTTCCCCGTCGTGCAAGTGTCTCAAAGAGATATTCGCCTGTATCCGGATGCCACGCTACCTGATTGCATAGCACCGCTACACGCCCTTTCCTGAGCACCCTGTCTTCCTGCTCCAGCAGCGGTGTCGTCCTGAATGAAAACATTCGATTGTGTTTAGAATCGCTAAAAGCGCGTCAAGTATAGGATCAAAAACCCATGGCCGCCCGCGCCTTCAGGCGCTAGTGGAGGCCGCGAGGGCCAGCGATTTGGAATAGGAGGCCGTAACGGCGGGGTTTGGGGCAGCGCCCCAGTAACTCAAACATGGGAGGGGCCCGATCGCTTGCGATTGGGAGGGATGAGCGAAGCGAAGGTTTTTGAGACTATACCTGCAAGCTAAGCGATTCATTTGCTGTTAATGACTTTGATGACTTCCTGGGCGAGGGCGTCGGCGACGGATTCGGTGGGAGCTTCGGCGTAGATGCGGATGATGGGTTCGGTGTTCGACTTGCGGAGGACGAACCATTTGCGCGCTTGCTCGAAGTCGATGCGAAGACCGTCCATCTTGTTGATGCTTGCGCCGGCGAAATGCTTCTCCACGGCTTGGAGCGCCGCTTCAATTTGCGCCGGATCGCTCATCTCGATGCGGTTCTTCGAAACGAAATAGTCGGGGTAGGTTGCTCTCAATGCGGTGGCGCTCAGCTTTTTGTGCGCCATGTTGCTCAGGAAGAGCGCAACGCCGATCAGCGCGTCGCGGCCGTAGTGGAGGTCGGGGACGATGACGCCGCCGTTGCCTTCACCGCCGATAACGGCGCCGACTTCCTGCATCATCGTGGAGGCGTTGACTTCACCGACCTTGCAGCTGTAGTAGCGGCAGCCGTGCGCTTCCGTTACGTCGCGCAGCGCGCGCGAAGAAGAGATGTTCGAGACAGTGGGGCCTTTCTTGACGGAAAGGACGTAGTCGGCGACGGCCACGAGCGTGTATTCTTCGCCGAAAGGAACGCCGTTTTCGCAGATGAAGGCCAGGCGGTCGACGTCGGGATCGACCGAGACGCCCAGGTCCGCCTTTTCGCGGACGACGGCTTCGGAAAGGCCGACCAGGTTGGCCGGCAGCGGCTCCGGATTGTGTGCGAAATGACCGTTCGGCTCGCCGTTGATGGTGATGCATTCCACGCCAAGCGCCTCGAAGAGCGCCGGCATGCAGATGCCGCCTACGGAATTGATGGCGTCGAGCACCACCTTGAAATGCGCGTTGCGGATGGCGGGCAGGTCCACGAGCGGATAGTTTTTGACGGCCTCGATGTGGGCTGCGGTGAAATCCTTCACAGTGAGGTTACCGAGATGGTCGACGTCGGGGAACTCGAAATCCTCGGCTTCGGCCACCTGCTGGAGTGCCTTGCCTTCGGCGTCCGTCAGGAACTCGCCTTTTTCGTTGAGCAGTTTCAACGCGTTCCACTGTTTGGGATTGTGCGAGGCGGTCAGGATGATGCCGCCGTCGGCCTTCTCGAACAGCACGGCCATCTCCGTGGTAGGGGTGGACGCCAGGCAGGCATTGACCACGTCGACGCCGCAGGCCAGCAGTGTTCCCGAGACGATATGGTCGACCATCTCGCCGGAGATGCGGGCGTCGCGCCCGACGACCACTTTGTATCGCTCCTTGCCGGGGAACTTCATTTTGAGCTGGCGGGCATAGGCCGCCGTGAACTTGACGATGTCGATGGGGGTGAGCGCATCCCCGATGGCTCCGCCTATCGTACCGCGGATGCCGGATATGGATTTGATGAGTGTCATGGGACCGTTCGGTTTTTCTAGTTCGCAAAGTTAATCAAAAAGGCAAAATAATTTTGTGAATCTGCAAATTATTCCTACTTTTGCGGTCCGTTTAAGAAACTGTTTTAAAACCAGATAATCATGAAAAAAGGAATCCATCCCGAATCCTACCGTCTTGTAGCATTCAAGGATATGTCCAACGAAAACGTCTTCATCACCCGTTCCTGCGTAGGTACGAAGGAAACGATTGACATTGACGGCGTGACGTTCCCGCTGGTGAAAGTCGAGATCTCCAACACTTCCCACCCGTTCTACACGGGCAAGATGAAACTCGTCGACACCGCCGGCCGCGTGGACAAATTCTACTCGAGATACGGTCAGAAGAAGAAGTAGTACAGATCCTTCTTCTCAGGAAACCCTCACAGCCGGAGCCCACCGCCCCGGCTGTTTTATTGTTAGCAGCTTACAAATGATTTGTCTTTCTCAAATTACTTCGTATATTTGCAACAGGATTTGTCGAAGGGGAATTCGCGTAAGGGATGACAACCCTTTCAAGAAAACTTGATCCGAGCCCCATTTCTAAAGCCGTTACCTGACGGCTTTTCTTTTGGAGAGAATATCAAAGGTCAGACCGAAGAAGACGTTAAGGCCATTACTGTCTTTAGAAATCGTTGTAATGCGCTGAAGGAGCTACTTGAAAATGATTAACAAAATATGTAAATAATTTTGTCTTAAGGTATGTGTCGTTCAATATCCTTATTCATCTTTACCATAGTATTATTGTTCTCCACGGGTTGCGAGCAGGAACCAATACTTTCGGTAAGTAATACCTCCTTCTCATTTGAGGAAGAGGGTGGTGTTGCTACGCTCAGTATCACAACCAATAATCTCTGGCGAGCGTCTTCCTCTCAGTCTTGGTGCAAATTATCAATGTCTTCTGGGGACGCCTCTGATTTGAGTAGTGCTTCAATATCCATTATCTGTGAAGCGAATCAGTCCTATGAAGAACGCTCTTGCACGATCACTGTTTATTCGGCCGAACTCCAAGAAACCATCACTGTAGAGCAAAAGGACAATAAAGCCATATTGGTTACCCCGACGCGCGTGGAGGTCACAAATGCTGCTTCGACTATTGAACTGGATGTGCGACATAATGTTGAATACTCTGTTACAAGCAACGTGTCTTGGATTAAGCAAGTTACTTCAAAGGCTCTTTCATCAAGCAAGCTCTACTTCTCTGTAGAAGCCAACACTTCATATGATAATCGCGAAGGTATCATTACCTTGACCCAGAAGAACGGAACGATGAAGCAGGAGGTAAAAGTGTATCAGTCTCAGGAGAATGCTATTATCATTTCAAAGAAGAATTACGATGTATCGAGCTCGACGAGCACCGTTGAGGTGGCCATCAAGTATAATGTCAAATATGAAGTGCTGATTCCCGAAACCGCGAAGGTTTGGGTTTCATACGTCGGCACGAAAGCGCTAAGTGAAGCAACTGTCCTTCTGGAAATAAAGACGAATGATACCTATGATACTCGATCCACAATTGTTACAATCAAGGATCAGAACAGCTCCTTGAAGGACGAGATAACCATCAATCAGGCCGCTAAGAATGGCCTGATCCTATCACAAAAAGAGTATAATCTGGAAAGCTCTGGTGGAATTATTTCTGTCGTGGCCAGCAGTAATGTTGAGTATACGGTAACTCCTTCCGAAAAGTGGATTACTGAGGTGTCAACGAAGGGGCTGACTGATAACACACATTCTTTGAGCGTGCAGAAGAATGAAGGGTACTCAGATCGTTCTGCTTATGTGGTATTCAAAGCAAAGAATGTTGCGGCTCTAACGGACACGGTCTATATCAATCAACGACGGAACGAATACCTTACGCTGGAAAAGACTTCTTATGAAGTGTATCCTGAAGGAGGAACGCTCGATGTCCCTGTAAAGACCAATGTGGAATTTGAAGTGTCTATTCCAGCTGATGCAGCAGACTGGCTCTCAGTCTCTTCAAAGGAAAGCGATGGCTTCCGGTTGTCAATCGGAGAAAACGAAGCTGCTGCCCGGGAGGCGGTGGTATCACTGAAATGGGTTAAGGAAAGTAAGGAACAGATTTCTAAGATCAAGCTTATCCAGCAAGAGTTTGGCCCCGTCACCGTTACCTTGAGTCATGCAGGAGAACTCCCTGACTTGATTCCTGCTGAAAGAAAGGACAAAATTCGTAAACTCATTATCAAGGGCGATATTAACGGTACCGACGTTCTCTTCTTCCGTGGAATGAAGAGTCTTACACATATCAATCTTCTTGACGCAACTGTTGTTGAGGGTGGTGAGGCTTTTATCAAGTACGGTGAGTCGTTCTCTGTAGTAACGTCAGATGGAACTTATGCCGGAAGGTGGTCTACTGAAGATCGTTACACAAAGGACGGCAATATTGAATCTATGTTTATGGGAATGTATAATCTAGTAGAGATTATTCTACCCAAGAACCTTAAATCGCTGGGTTATTACAATACTTTTTATGCATGTACCAGCCTTAAGTCATTGACGATTCCTAAGAGTGTTACCGATAACGCCTGGGGGATAGGTATGATATTTTACAGTACCGTTAGCTTGGAGAATTACTACGTCGAAGAAGGGAGTACAAGTTTCAAAGCCATCGATGGCTGCTTGTATGATGCTACAGGAGAAGCTTTGATTTCTATTCCTTGCATGCGCAAATCTTATACTGTTACGGATGAATTGAAAGATTTTGCATGGTATTGTTTTACGGTGGGGAATAGATTGGAAGAGATCGATTTGAAAGGTTTTTCATATGATATAAGGCGTACGAATGCAGAAGAGGAATTGATTAATCTTAAGCGGTTTAAGGTGTCTGAATTAAATCCTACATACTCAGTAAAAGATGGCATTCTTTTCTCTAAGAATGGTGAAACGCTTATGATATATCCTAATGGTCGTGATGATACAGAATACACAACTCCTACAGGTGTCAAGACCCTTGCATATCATAGTTTTGCGGGAAATAAGAAGCTTAAAAAGGTAATAGTTTCAGAGGGCGTAACAACTATTGAGGAATGCGCATTGTTCTCCTGCACGTATTTGGAATACTTGTCACTTCCTTCAACGCTGTTGAAGATTGAGGCGGCAGCATTTCAACATAACTATGCTTTAAAGACAATGGTGTCCTTAGCAAAGAATCCTCCAGTTCTATATGATAATTTTGTTATGTACGACGCAGGGTTTAATGAAATTCTTGTTCCAGCCGAATCTGTAGATGCTTATAAGACAGCGAATGTTTGGAAGGAATTCGCCGACAAGATAAAAGCTATTGAGTAAACGAAAGAGGCCATCATTGATGGCCTCTTTCGTTTACCGCTCAACAATGGGATGATTCTTCCATCCAGGGGCAGATTTATATTTGTCACCCATCTTGGCAGGCACTTCAATGGCTACTTTTGTGGAGAACATTCTCTCGGTATACTCAATAGGGGTATCCCAATAAACAGCAATATGCGAAAACATTTCGCATGAATCAAACGCTCCGGCGTCTATAGCCTTTACAGTCTCAGGAATTGTTAAAACACCTGTTAGACCTCTGCAATAAGAAAATGCGTATCGTCCGATATACGTAATATTCTTACCAAGCGTGACAGAGATCAGTCCTGTACATCCTTCAAAAGCTCCATCGTTAATTGATGTAACAGAATCAGGTATTATTAATGCACCCATTAGCCCAGTGCATCCCCAAAAAGCAGAATTGCCAATAGACACAATTTGATCATGCAATTTCACGCTGGTTAATCCTGTGCATTCCCTAAATGCGTATCCTCCGATTGACTTAATATTCTTAGGGATAACCACATCGCCAGTTAAACCGGAACAAAAATCATAGACCCCTGATGGTATCTCTGTCCAGGAATCCAAGAAGAAGGGCTTCCCGGTAAGGCTCTTACATCCAGAAAAAGCACTATTCCGTATTTCTTTTACACTACTCGGTATAGACAGTTCCCCTTGTAGTTTAGACATACCAGAAAGTGCCAGTTCACCAATAATCTCAAGACCATCAGGAAGTTCAAGAGGGCCAATGATGTTTGAGCAATACTCCAGGCCACTTAGCTCTTTTAATTTGTTAGGAAGATGAAGTTTTCCGTTGAAACCAGTACATTGATAAAAAGTTCTTTCTGGGATTATGGTAAGTCCATCAGGTAAAATTAGATCGCCAGTTAGCCCGGTACATCCAAAAAAAGCCGCATATCCTATTGAGATAAGAGTCTGAGGAAGATGGAGATTGCCAGTTAATTTATTACAATACATGAAGGCCCATCCACCGAGTTCGATTAGCCCTTCAGGGATATAAATATCACCTTCAAGCCCAGCACATCCCATGAATGCTGCATTCTTGATATACAGGATATTGGAAGGTATCTTTACGGTCTTCAGTTGAACCATATCAGATAGTGCATGATCCGGTATCTCATATCCCAAACATAAAGCTTCTGAGAAATCAAGGTACTTCAGGCTGGGAAGACTTCTGATGGTAGAAAAGTCTTGAGAATTCAAGTACCCTGTTATTTTCATTACAGAAATCGTATCCCTATCGTAATTCTCAAGAATATAGGACAATGCGCCATAAGAAGGGACATAATATGATCCTGGCTCTTGCCCACGTTGCTCGATAGTTACAGATTGCCTCAAAGATGAACCTACAGCAACGACGTTTACTACAGCCTTTCTTGATTTAGTACTGTACATATTCTGACTTGCCTCTAAAGTGATGGATTGGCTATCCATACCTTTAGTTGAGATCTTGGTTAACCAAGTCGCATCTTCTGGGATAGTGACGTCGATGGGCAGATTAGACTCAGCAACTATTTCAATGGTACCGCCGTTAGCCCCTACAGAAAACTCGTTTTGCTTGATGATGAGGCCGTATGTGGGTGACTGAATAATGGTAACAGTAGCAGCAAGCGATCCACCTTTTTGCTTTATAGTCATCGAACCCGTTCTCGTGTCATAGCTTGTGTTTTCACCTACCAAAAAGCTTTTAGCGTTCTTGGCAAGTGCCTTACTATCAACTGGCTTGATCCATTTCTTACTATCATCTCCAAGAACAATCTCGTAATCAACATTTGCGCTAATCTCAACTTCGATTACTTGTTCATCTTTTGATAGTTCGAAGGTTTCTTTTGAGACGAACAAGCCGAGACTTTTTCCTTGTTTGACGGAAAAGGATTTCGATGTTGCGCCACCTTTTTGAGAGATGGTGAACTTGCCTTCACGGACATCGTAACTTGAATTAGCAGCCACCTTGATCTGGACAGTCGAAGTGGTTAATCCTTTGGTCCCGATAAAAGAAATCCAATCACTACAGCCGGCGTCAATATTCACGCTATAATCGACATTTGTCTGAACCTTAATGTCAAGAATGTGCTCAGATTCCGACAATTCATATGTGTCTTCACCATCAATGAATATGCCTTGATTAGTTCTTTGTTTGACATTTACCACATGGGTTGTAGTCCCCGCTGTGAAAGAAATAGAGCATGATCGTTCAGAGTAGGATGTGTTCTCTTGACACAAAACGACGACGGAATACGCCGATTCTTTATCGACTTGTGCTGAGGACACAGATAGTGAACACCAAGACTCCGACACATTAGCGCGCCAACTTGTGTTTGTATTGAAGTTGAGTATTTCTTTCCCGCCATCTTCGGAGAAGGAGACTTCGGTGGTGTTACAAGAGAAATAAGGGTCTTTCTTTATGCCATCCTCACATGCCACAGCGGAAAGCCAAATAAGGCATATTATCAAAAGGAGAGACTTAAAATGGAGGGAGTTGTTTATTCTCATTTTCCAAAGATTTCCAATAGATCGAAAAGAATAGAATTTCACCAAAGTTAGGAAACAAATTTGACTTATCCATACGGAGAGATATATTATCAGCTCAGTGTGGAAGCCTTGCGGGCTGGTCCAAGGCCTACCCGCAACCCTTCCACATCTGTTGTGCCCCTGGCCCCGGAGGGGAGTCCCTGCTGAGACGATCAAATGAAAGAATAATTATCCAAACCCTTGTCTGTCTCATGGAAAATCGACAAAAAAACTTTTAGATGGACAAAAAGCGGTATATTTGCATACTATGAGACTGATCAAACGGAATATGGCCCAGATAATTGCCCTGTGTGAAAAGCACAAGGTGCTGCAGCTATATGTCTTCGGATCGGTCCTCACCCGTAGATTCAACAAGGACAGTGACGTTGACTTTACCGTTATTTTCGACCGCGAAGCCCTGCCGCTTATGGTGTACGGAGATAATTATTTCAGTTTCAAGTTTGCCTTGGAAGATCTTCTCAAGCGAGATGTGGATCTTGTAGAGTATAATGCCGTAAGGAATCCCTACTTCAAAGAGGAATTGGACGAAACTAAACAGCTTATCTATGGAAAGGCATCTTAAGGCACACCTCTACGACATTTCCACTGCCATCGACGAGATTTAGTCCTTTTTTGAACAGGTCCCCCGTCGCTTTGACGAATATGGCAAGAATCTGATGCTCCGCAGGGCTATCGAGCGCAATATCGGTATTATCGGCGAGGCCGTAAACAAGATTCTGAAAGAGAACCCTGGCATCGAAATCTCCAATGCCAGGGCAATTATTGCCACCCGGAACCGGGTTATCCACGATTACGCTGCTGTAACGGACGATGTGATGTGGAAAATCGTCATCAACGACCTTCCTAAACTCAAGGAGGAAGTGGATGCTCTTCTGGCATCGGACCGATCCTGATGCTTACCCTTTAGCCCCTCGCTAACTACTTTTTCCGCGACGACAATGTGAAGGTGCTCAGAACGCCGTCGCGTCCCGGTTTTTGCCGAAATTGCCCGTTTTCGGCCCGCGACGACAACGTAGGAAAGCTGACATTGTCGTCGCGGCGAAAGTAGCTGACGAGGGGGACTAGCGGTCGCTCTCGATGAGTTCCAGGAGGCGGTCGATGGCTTCTTCCTGGGGGATGTAGCGGACGACGGGGGTTTTGCCGCGGTAGAGGGTGACGTGGCCGCGGCCCTCGCCGACGTAGCCGTAGTCGGCGTCGGCCATTTCGCCGGGGCCGTTGACGACACAGCCCATTACGGCGATTTTCACGCCGGCCAGGTGGCTTGTGCGTCGTTTCACTTCGTTGAAGGTGGATTCCAGGTCGTACAGGGTGCGGCCGCAGCCCGGGCAGGCGATGTATTCGGGTCGGGTGAAGCGGCGCCGGCAGGCCTGCAGGAGCATATCGCGGAAGCGTTCTCCGTCGGAGGCCGGGACGGGCGCTCCGCCGATGATTGAGCCTTCCAGCGAAAAGTCGTCAATCTTTTTGTCGAGCAGCGACGGCCCCCAGAGGCAGGAAGCCTTGATGATGAAATCGTTCCAGTCGTCGGCCTCGACGCAGCTGCGGCCGCCGCGCGGCGAATAGCCCGCGGCGATGGCGGCGACGATCTGCCTTCCGGCCGGAATCTCGTTGACCGGATTCTCTGTCAAAGAAACGCGTATGGTATCGCCGATCCCTTCGCCCAGCAGCGTGCCGATGCCTACGGCCGATTTGATGCGTCCTTCATCGCCGTTGCCCGCTTCGGTCACGCCCAGGTGCAGAGGGAAGATGCAGCCCAGGTCGTCGCGCATGGCGGCGTAGAGGAGCCGGTAGGCTTCCACCATCACGAGGGTGTTGCTGGCCTTGAGCGAGACGACGACATCGTAGAAATCTTCTTCAATACACATCTTCAGCCATTCCACCACGGCTTCCTTCATGGCCAGCGGCGTGGCGCCGTAGCGCTGGGTGATACGCTCGCCCAGCGAACCGTGGTTCAGACCGATGCGGATGGCGGTGCCGTTTTGTTTGCACAGGGCGAGAAGCTCCCGGAATTTGGCGCAGGCCACTGCATGTTCCTTGGCGAAATTGCCCGGATTGATGCGCACCTTGTCGGCAACCGTGGCTGCGGCCAGGGCGGCGTCGGCCAGGAAGTGGATGTCGGCCACCAGCGGCGTGTCGATGCCTTCGGCACGGAGCCGCTCCTTGATTTGGCGGAGCGAATCGACCTGCTTGAGTCCCTGGGTGGTGAGGCGGATCAGGTCGGCGCCGGCGGCAGCCATCGCCCGGCATTGCGCGAGCGAGCCGTCGATGTCGTCGGTCGAGGTGTTGCACATGGTCTGGACCAGGATGGGATGGCCGCCGCCGATGGGTACGCGGCCTGCGATGGGGAAGGAGATGTTACGGGCTACCATAGATGGACGAACAGCGAAGCGCTGATCATGACGTTTTGGGGATAGGTATAAATCCAGTAGATGTCGCTGATCTTGTTGGTGTGATACATACTGGCCAGGGCGTATTTGTAGTTGGCCTCTATGTGGAATTCGAGCGGGTTGAAGACCACGGCGAAGCCGCCGCCGCCAATCACGCCGTAGTCCATCCGCTGGTCGTACTGGTCGAAACCGCCCTCCTTGTCGGTGGAAAGCCGGTATCCGCCGTAGGTGCCCAGATTGAGCAGTACGCGGAAGCGGGAGAAGTCGAGCTTGAACTGGGAAATGAGCGGGACTTCAAGGACCTCGCAGGTCTCGCCGTAGTTGTTCTTGGGCGTCAGATACCCTTCATAGCCGTGCATGACGCCGAACTTGAGTCCGAAGTTGAACAGCTGGTCCCACAGCGCGTGATAATAAGTGAAATAGACACCGATATTGTTGTATGTCAGCTTCTTTTCCTGACCCAGTCCGGGCGAGGAGGTCACGCCGCTCCAGTTGACGCCGTAGGAGACGCCGATCATGTGGATGCTCTTGAACTTCGCGGGATGTGCCACCGTGTCGAGCTGCGCGAAGTCGTCGGGCATGTCGAAGATGAAGTTGTCCTGGGCGGCGGCGCCGAGGACGATCGAGAGCGCGAGGAATACGAAAAGGAGCTTTTTCATCGGAAGAGCGCTTTAAGGTCGATGGTCTGTTCGATTTCGGCCGATGCGAGGACTTCGAAGACCTTTTCGCCGGGTGAACTCTCATAGAACCGCACGACTTCAGGCTGCTTGCGTGCAAGCAGGTTGCCCGTGTCGGCGTAGCCGTTCCGGTTCTTGTCGCAGGTGATGCGGATCATATACTTGCCGGCACTCAGGTAGGGGAAGGACAGTTTCCCGGCCTTTTCAACGTGATAGGTGCGGTAAACCTTGGTTCCTTTCTCGTCGGTCAGCTCTACGATATAGCGGTCTTCCACGTCCTTGAGGTCGAGCAGCAAGGTGCTCAGTTCTTCGGATTGCGGAATGCTGAACTTGGCCTTGGCCTCCTCGTTGGGCAGTTTGTCGAGGTTGATGAAAGTGCCTTGCGGGATGGTCAATTCATATTCGTAGCCCTTGGTGAGTTTCTCGGCGGGCGTGATGATGTAGCGGCGCAGCTCCGCGGTATCCTGCTCGAAGGAGAACTTTTTCTGGGCTTTCTGCCCTTTGGGATTGGTCTCCCAGAGCTGGACGGAGTCGCGCTCGACCCGGATCAGCGGGAGTGCCGATTCCACGCGGACACCCAGTTGTTCGACGGTCTCATTCTGCGCATTGACCGTCAGTTTGAAGACCGTGTCGGGCGCCTGTTTCTTGTCCTGATCCTGCTTTTTGGGGCCACCGGCCGGCGTTTCTTCCTGCTTGACGGCCAGCGACAGGTTCTCGTCGACGGGAGCAAGCGTGCCGGTGGAGTCGGTCTTCATGTAGTTGAGGCGGACGAGCAGGCTGTCGTCGAGCCGGTAGTCGGTGTTGATCCAGAAATCGATGCTGTCGCGGGTCTGGTTGTACTGCAGGATTACCGAGGTGTCGGGTATGCCGACGAATTCCAGCGAGTTGATCTGGACGTCGGAGGCGCTGAACTTCAAGAAGCCCTGGCGGTTGCTTACACGGCCGCTGTTCTGCAGGTACTGGACCGACTGCAGTTCCTTGAAAGTAAGGAGTGTGATCATCGGCTCCCGGGCGGCGCAAAGTGCCGTGTCCTTCATGTTGAAGGGCCTCAGTTCAAAGATCGAGTCGTTGATGTGATGTTTCGGGGTGTAAAGCGAGTCCAGGAAGCCGATGTCGTCTTCGTCGGGGTTGTAGCGGTAATCCCCGTCCTTGTCGGTATAGACGAAGATCTGGTAGACCGTATCGCGGATGTGGCGGATCACGAAGAAGCCCCAATCGTCGGTCTTGACCACGGCGTCGGGCATCTTGTTGAAGCAGGCCGAGTCGGAAAGGTCGCTGTAGGCGGCTACCAGCGCGCTCTTGACCGGGGTGAGCGAGCGGCTGTCCAGTACGGTACCGGTGAAATACATCGAGTCGATGGATTCGCCGGTGGAGAAGGCGTACACGTAGCGCGGTGCCACGTTTCCTTCGTTGTTGTCGGCCAGTGCCTGTCCGAAGTCGATGACGTAGGTCTGGTTTTCGCGCAGGGTATCCTGCAGCGTGACCACGATGTTCTTGCCTTTCACCTTTGCGATAGGCTTGCGGCCGCGCGGCGTCGGGGGAGAGAGCAGGATCCCTTCCGGACTCTTTGAATTGACGACCGTATATTCATTGTACAGCAGCGTCACCTTGCCCTCGGTGCGCGGGAAACCGGTTGTGCCCTCCTCAGGCGTGACCTTGAGCAGGATGGGCGGGAGCGTATCTTTCGGTCCGCCGCTCGGAGGCGTGGTGGTGTTGGCGCACGAGTGGCTCGCCAGGCAGGCGACCACAAACAGGCCCAGCAGGGTGGCGGTAATGGTGATTCTTCTCATGACAGTTGGTTTTCAACGCGTTTGACCCGTTCGATGCCCTTGACCTTCTGCAGCGAGCGGATGAGTTTGTCCAGGTCGTCCGTGTTGTGTACGTACAGGTCGATGAAACCTTCGAAGATCTCGTCGTGTGTCTCGATGTGCAGTTGGCGCATGTTGACGCCCAGCACCAGCGAGATGACACGCGTCAGATCGCTCAGGACGCCGACCCGGTCGATTCCCTCCAGCGAAATCCTTGCCAGATACGACATCATGAAGTGTTTGCTCCATTTGGCCGATACGATGCGGTAGCCTTCCTTCGAAGCCAGGTTGCCCGCCACGGGACAGCTCTTCTTGTGGATGGTCACGGTGCCGTCGTTCTCGATGAAGGCCACCACACTGTCGCCCGGGATGGGGGAGCAGCACTCCGCTATATTGAAGGAGATGGTTCCCTCGTCGATGTTCTCCTTGAGCAGGAATTCGGTCTTCTTGTCGATCGAGCCGTTGCGGAGCGGGCTGAGGAGTTTCACGCCCCACATCTGGACGTTGCGGCGGATGGCGTTGGTACGCAGCGCCTTGTCCAGGTCGCTGAGGTCGATCACGCCTACGCCGATCTTGTTGTAGAGTTCGTCCTTGCCGCCGGAGATATTGTAGTAGTCGATGAGTTTCTTCAGTACGCGGGTCCGTTCGGTGATGTTGCGCTCGTCGAGCTTGCGGTCGAGGATTACCATGCCCTCCTTGATGCTGTTTTTCTTGTCCGACTTGAGGGCGTCCATCACCAGGTTGCGGGCCCGGCTGGTCTTGAGGAAATCCAGCCATTCGCGCCGGGGCCGTGCGTTCTGGGAAGTGATGATCTCCACCTGGTCGCCGTTGGTCAGGACCTGGGAGAGCGGGACGAGCCGCTGGTTGACCTTGGCGGCGATGGCGTGGTTGCCGATTTCGGTGTGGATGCCGTAGGCGAAGTCGAGCGCAGTGGCGCCTTTGGCCAGGCTCTTCGATTCCCCCTTGGGCGTGAAGACATAGATCGACGAGGTCACCAGTTCCTGGTGGAACTCGTCGAGGAACTGCATCGCGTCGATATCGGGGTTTTCGAGGATTTCCCGTACCTGCTGGAGCCAGTGGTCGATCTCGCTGTCTTCGTTGCCCAGTCCGGCGTCCTTGTAGAGCCAGTGGGCGGCGATGCCGCGCTCGGCGATGGCGTTCATCCTTTCGCTGCGGATCTGCACTTCGACCCAGTGTCCGCCGTTGCCCATCACGGTCAGGTGCAGGGCTTCGTAGCCGTTGCTCTTGGGCTTGTCCACCCAGTCGCGGTTGCGGTCAGGCTTGTAGGAGTACAGGCCCGTGATCATCGAGAAGATGGCCCAGCACTGCTCCCGTTCGCTGGGGCTGGATTTGGGCGTGAAGATGATGCGTACCGCGTAGATGTCGAAGATCTGCTCGAAGGGGATGTTCTTGGTGGTCATCTTCTTCCAGATCGAGTAGGGGGTCTTCAGGCGCTTGAGGATGGTGTACTTGAAGCCAGCCTTGTCGAGTTCGGCCCGGATGGGGGCGATGAAATCGTCGATCTGGGTGCCGCGCTCCGAATTGATCCGGCCCAGCTGCTTCTCGATCGACGTGTAGGCGGCGGGTTCACGGTACTTGAGCCAGATGTTCTCCATCTCCGACTTGATGCTGTACAGGCCGAGGCGGTGGGCCAGCGGGATGAAGAGGAACATGGTCTCGCTGAGGATCTTGTCCCGCTTATACTCAGGCATGAACTGGATGGTTCGCACGTTGTGGAGCCGGTCGGCCAGCTTGATCAGGACGATGCGCACGTCGTCGTTGAGGGTCACCAGAATGCGCCGGAAGTTTTCGGCCTGGAGGCTCACGCGGTTCGACAGGTTCTTGTTCTTGTTGTCGTTGTCCAGGGCTGTCTTGATCTTGGTCAGACCGTCGACCAGCGAGGCGATCTTCCCGCCGAACAGCCGTTCGATGTCCTCCACCGTGAAGTCGGTATCCTCCACTACGTCGTGGAGCAGGGCGGCGCAGATCGACTTGCAGCCCAGTCCGATCTCATCGACGACGATCTTGGCCACGGCGATCGGATGCAGGATGTAGGGTTCACCGCTGCGGCGCCGGACGCCTTTGTGTGCTTCGTTGGCGAACTCGAAAGCCTTGAGGACCAGTTGGTACTGCTCTTCATTGGCACAGCGTTTCCGGCTGGATTCGCGCAGTCCTTCAAATTCGCGTTCGATCAGTTTATAATCCTCTTCTGTAAACATAGTCACTCATGATTCAGTTTGGCCGCTTCGTATTCCGTGAGCTGGATCAGACCGCGTTCGCGGGCCTCCTTGTAGTCGACCAGGGTGTAACCCCGTGAAAGCTCGGCACCGAACAGGACGACCTGCCAGCAGAGGTTGAGCCAGACCAGGAGCAGCGGGATGAAAGCCAGGGCACCGTACACTGCGCCGAGGCGGGTCACCATCACCTGGGTACCCATATAGAGATATTGCAGCAGGACGAAGGGGACGCCGATGATCAGGGCGGCCTTCAAGGCAGAGCCGTAGCGGACCTTCGCGTGGGGGATGAACTTGTACATCACCGAAAGTGCCAGCACGACGAGGCCGTAGATGGCCAGCCAGAACATATTGCCCGTGATGAATTTGAACGCGCCCAGATGACCTTCCAGCAAGCCGATGAAACGTGCGTAGTAGGCCCATCCCGAGAACAGCAGGATCAGGACGAAAGGCGTGACCAGCATGATGGCGAGATAGACGGTGATGCGCTGCCAGAGCTTCCGGGGCTCCCGGACCTGCCAGATGCGGTTGAATGCGACTTCCACGTTGATCATCAGCCAGATGATGGTCCAGATGAAACTCAGGAAGGAAATCCAGCCGAAAAGGCCGTTCTCGGTGGCATGGATCAGGTTGAGCGCGTAGTCCGTGATGACCTGGATGAGCTGTGTGCTGGTGGGGAAGGATTCCCGGAGCCGGTCGGAAAGGATCTGGTCGAGACCGAATCCATTGGAAATGAACAGGATCACGGCAATCATCGGAATGACGGCCAGGACGGTGAACTGGCTCAGGGCGATTGCCTCGCGTCCGACCCGTTCCTTGGCAAAACCCTTGGCCGTGAGCAAAAAGGCCTGGATGCTCTTGAACAGACGCTTGCGGGCGTCGCTCAACTGGCTGAAATCGAGCGCCCAGATGTCCTTGGTCAAGAATTTGACGAGCATCCGGATCAGGTCTTTTATGCGTGCCAGGAACAGTCTCATCGCTTATTCTCCGATCAGTTGATGGAACTGGGCTTCGTCGATGACGGGGATACCCAGTTTTTCGGCCTTCTTCAATTTCTCCGGGCCTGCCTTTTCGCCGGCGAGCAACCAGGAAGTCTTGCCGCTCACCGAACCGGAATTCTTGCCGCCGTGCGCCTCGATGAGTGCCTTCATGGCCTCACGGGAGATGGAGAAATTGCCCGAGATGACGAGGATTTTCCCTTCCAGCCGGTCGGATAGCCGCATTTGTGACGACGTATCGACGGACATCTGAAGACCCGCTTCCCGCAGGCGGCTGACCGTTTCCCGGCCTCTTTCTGAGGCGGACCAGGCCAGGATGGCATCGGCTACCGTTCCGCCGATGTCTTCGACCTGCATCAGGTCGTCACGCGAGGCGGCCATCAGGGCGTCGATGGAGCCGAAGTGGCGGGCCAGCGTCTTGGCGGTCTGTTCGCCCACGTGGCGGATGCCCAGCGCGTAGAGCACGCGCTCGAACGGAACTTTCCGGCTCGCTTCGAGACTTGCGAGGAAGTTGTCGGCCGATTTTTCCTGCCAGCCTTCGAGCGAGATGAGTTGCTCGCGGGTCAGCGTGTAGAGATCGGGCAGGCTGTGGATGAAACCTTTGTTGTAGAGGGCCTCCACAGTCGCCTCGCCGGCCAGGATGTCCATGGCCTTGCGCCCGGCGAAATGGATGAAGCGGCCCTTGATCTGGACGGGACAGGTCTCGTTGTTGGGACAGTAGTGCCGGGCTTCGTCTTCGTCTCTCACCAGCGGGGTGCCGCAGTCGGGACAGCGGTCGGGGAAAGCGGGCCGCACGGCGCCTTCCGGACGTTTTGACAGTTCCACGCCAGTAATCTTGGGGATGATCTCTCCGCCTTTTTCTACATACACGTAATCGCCCAGGTGGATGTCGAGCAGGTCCATCTGGTCCTTGTTGTGGAGCGAGGCGCGCTTGACTACGGTGCCGGAGAGCAGCACGGGCTCGAGATTTGCCACCGGGGTGACGGCGCCGGTGCGGCCGACCTGGTAATCGACGGAAAGGAGCGGAGTGAGCGCCTGTTCGGGCTTGAACTTCCAGGCCGTGGCCCAGCGCGGCGACTTGGCCGTGAAACCGAGCTGGCGCTGCAGGTCGAGTTCGTTGACTTTGATGACGATGCCGTCGGTGGCGAAGGGGAGCGTCTTGCGGCGCGTGTCCCACGCATCGATGTAGGCGACGGCCTCGTCGATGTCGGCGGCCACGCGGCTGTATTCGGAAACGGGAAGCCCCCAGCGGCTGGCCGCTTCGAGGGCTTCTGTATGGGTCTTGAAGGGAAGGTTTTCTCCGAGGACGTGGTAAAGCACGCAGTCGAGGCCGCGGGTGCGCATTTCGGCGGGATTCTGGAGCTTCAGGCTGCCGGAAGCGGCGTTCCGCGGGTTGGCGAAGGGCTCCAGTTCCGCTTCCGCGCGCTCGGCGTTGAGGCGGTCGAAGGCAGCGTACGGCATGTAGATTTCACCGCGGATCTCGAATTCTTCGGGAATGTCGTCTCCATGGAGTTCGCGGGGAATGGCGGGGATGTGGACCACATTGCGCGTGACATCGTCGCCTTTGGTGCCGTCGCCGCGCGTCAGGGCGCGGAGTAGCCGCCCGTTACGATAGGTCAGGCAGATGGCCGTGCCGTCGAACTTCAGCTCACAGGAATAGGAGTAGGGGACGCTGACCACCCTCCGGATGCGATTGTCGAACTCGAAGAGTTCCTCGCGCGCGTACGTATTGCCCAGGGAAAGCATCGGGTAGCGGTGCGGCACCTGGGCGAAGTCGCCTCCCTGGCTGGCAGGGGCAAGGTCGCTGCCGACATGGCGGGTGGGGCTGTCTTCCGTGGCGAATTCAGGATACAGTTTCTCCAGCCCCTGCAGCTCGCTCATCAGCAGGTCGAACTCGAAATCCGTGATGGCGGGCGCATTGAGCACATAATAATTGTAATTATGCCGTTCCAGTTCTTTTTTCAGGAACTCGATCCGCTCTTTCGCCGCTGCTTTGCCTATTTTCGCCATATTCTTTCAATAAACTACAAAAATAACGATATTTTATCAAAAAGTAATATCTTTGCGAAGTCAAAAATCGAAGAGATAAATACCCCATACAACTATGAGAGAATCCATTGTTATTTTGGCAGGCGGCGGACCCGCTCCCGGTATCAACACCGTGGAAGGAACCATCGCCAAAGCTTTCATGGCGGAAGGTTATCGCGTGCTCGGACTGCACGGCGGTTATTCCGGCATCTTCTCGGCATCCCCGAGTTACATCGAATTCAATTTCGCCCTGGCGGACTCGATCTTCAACCGCGGCGGTTCCTATCTGCAGATGAGCCGTTACAAGCCGACCCAGGAAGATTTTGACCGCTATTTCAATCTGAAGTTTTTCCAGGAGAACAATATCCGCCTGCTGGTGACCATCGGCGGCGACGACACGGCCTCGACGGCCAACCGTATCGGCAAGTTCCTGCGCGAGAAAAAATATCCGGTTCAGAACATCCACGTGCCCAAGACCATCGACAACGACCTCCCGCTGCCGATGAACGCACCGACCTTCGGTTACAATTCCGCCAAGGCGGAAGGTGCCCGTATCGCCACGACGGTGTATGAGGACGCCCGTACTTCCGGCAACTGGTTCATCGTCTCGGCCATGGGCCGCAGCGCCGGCCACCTCGCTATGGGTATCGGCGCTTCCTGCCACTATCCGATGATCATCATCCCCGAGATGTTCAACAAGACCGAGATCACGGTTGACAAGATCCTCCGCCTCTCGATCAGCGCCATCGTCAAACGCAGACTGCGCGGCATCGCCTACGGCGGTATCATCGTCTCAGAGGGCGTGTTCCACATGCTCAGCGACGAGCAGCTCAAGGAAACGGGCATCAAGTTCACTTACGACGACCACGGCCATCCGGAACTTGGCAAGATTTCCAAGGCTCAGCTGTTCAACGATATGCTCGAGATTAAACTCAAGGAGCTCGGTCTGAAGGTCAAGACGCGTCCCGTCGAGATCGGCTATGACATCCGCTGCCAGCAGCCGATTGCCTACGACCTCTTCTACTGCTCGCAGCTTGGCGCCGGCGTGTATGAACTCTTCCAGAAAGGTGAGACCGGCTGCATGGTGTTCGTCGATCAGATCGGCACCATCCGCCCGCTCTACCTCGAAGAGCTGCAGGATCCCGAAACGGGCAAGATCCCGCCGCGTCTGGTGGACATCGAAGGCGACCAGGCCCAGGTGGTGTTCAAGCACCTGCTCAACTACATCACCCCCCGCGACTACGAAGGTGCGAAGCAGTATGTCCCCAATCCCGAGGAATACGACTTCTACAAGATCCTGAACTGGGAAAGATAGATGCGTTCGTCATTCCCGGCTTGACCGGGAATCTGAATTGAATGATAATATATCAATTGTTATTGAGAGCCTTCGGGAACCGGCCTTGTGTTCCCGGAGGCTCTTACGCTGAGAACGGGTCAGGCAAGTTCAACGACATCACCGACGACGTGCTGCTCAAACTCAAGAAGTTGTCGGTAGGCGCCGTGTGGTACACCGGTGTGATCTCCCACGCCACCCGCACCCATTTCCGGACCCTTCCGGACTGCGATCCCTCGCTCGTCAAGGGTGAGGCTGGATCGCCCTACGCCATCCGCAACTGGTTCGACGTCGATCCGGCCCTGGCCGTCAATCTCGACAATCGCATGGCCGAGTTCGAGGCTCTCGTCGCCCGTACGCACAAGGCCGGCATGAAGGTCATCATCGACTTCGTCCCCAACCACGTGTACCGCGAGTATCACAGCTATTTCACGACGGAGAACTTCTATCCGCTCGGGGAGCCCCTTCATCTTCCCGAGTCGCTGCACAGCAGCTACGTCGAGAACCCCGCCCTTGCAACCGGCAACGACGTGTTCCACGCCTGGCCGTCGCTCAACGACTGGTACGATACCGTCAAGCTCAACTACAACAACCGGAGCACCTGGAGCAAGATGCTGCAGGTACTCAGGTTCTGGGAGGAGAAGGGAGTCGACGGCTTCCGCTGCGACATGGTGGAGCTCGTGCCTCCCGCTTTCTTCGACTGGGCTTTCCGTGCGTTGCGCGCCAAACGACCCGACTTGTTCTTCATCGCGGAAGTTTACGGCAAGGAAAACTACCGGAAATATGCCGATGCGGGTTTCGACCTGCTCTACGACAAGTCCGGTTTCTATGATGCCCTGCGCGGCATCATCCGGGGCGAGCGGCCTGCTTCCTCGCTGACGCAGGAATGGCAGTTCCAGGCCGAACTGCAGCCCCGGATGCTCCGTTTCCTGGAGAATCACGACGAGCAGCGGCTTGCCTGCGACTGGATCGCACGCAGCGGCAAGGCCGGCCTCGCGGCTTTCGCGGTGGCGTTGCTCTTCAACACAGCGTCGTTCATGCTCTACTTCGGACAGGAATTCGGGGAGCAGGGGATGGAGATCGAAGGCTTCAGCCGGAGGGACGGGCGTACGTCGATCTTCGACTATTGCAGCGTCCCGTCGATCCGCCGTTGGCTGTCCGACAAGTTGACCATCGAAGAAAGTGTCGTCTATAAGGAATACTGCCGTCTGCTTCGCATCGCAACGGCCGACGCCATCTTCTCCAAGGGCGGAACGTTCGACCTGATGTACGCCAATCCCGCTTCAGGCCACTTCGATCCCGACCGGCAGTTCGCCTGGATGCGCGGCTATGCCGGCAGCGCCATGGCCATCGTGGCCAACTTCGCCGACCATCCCGTCGATGTCGATGTGGTCATCCCCAAAGAGGCTTTCGATTTCTTCGGATTGAAATCCGCCCCGTCAACCGTCATTCCCGGCTTGACCGGGAATCTCTCCCGTACCGTCCATTTCCACGTCGGTGCCCACGACTACACCCGCATCGACGTGTCGCACCTGGCCTGATTCCGGGATTAGTTGCTATCTTTGTATAAATAATAGCGAAGTGTATGAAAAGACTGCTGATCATTTTGGCAATCCTGTTGCTGCCGTCAGGTGTACGTGCACAGGATATCCATCTGTATATGACGGAGCATGAGCTTCCGAATCTGGTGAATTGTCTGCCGGCGCCGCCCGATACGGTCGGGGAGGCGTTTACGCACGACATCATGCGTTATATGTGGGGCAAGGCACAACGGCTGGACCCCGAACGACTCGCGCAGGCGAAGTTGGATGCCGTGTGGAGCCTCGACACCGTGCGGGCCATCTACAGCGTGCCTTTCGGAATGGAGATCGATCCGGTCAAGACGCCGGAGATTTATCGCGTGTTCATGGACGGCGTTTCGACCATCGAGCAGATACGGTTCCGCCCCAAAGCCTATTACTTCAGGATGCGGCCGTATGCGCGTTTCCACGAGAGTTCCATTTTCCCGCAGGATGATGAGTGGCTGGCTACGGAGGGCTCCTATCCTTCCGGCCATACGATCCGGGCCTGGAGTACCGCGCTGATTCTTGCAGAAGTGAATCCTGCGGCAGCGGAAGCGCTGTTCCACAGGGCGGTAGAGAGCGGGGAAAGCCGTGTCATCGCGGGCTGTCACTGGCAGAGCGACGTGGATGCCAGCGCTTCCGCTGCCTGCATCGGCTATGCCATCCTGCAAGCCAATCCCGAATATCGGGCACAGGCCGAACGCGCCCGTGCAGAGTACCGGCGTTTATCGGGCCTTCCTTCCCTCAAACCGGAATTCATCTGCGACTTTGCCGACTGGACACCGGAAAGCGAGGAAGTCACCGGTTCCACGCAAGGATTCGCGATGTACGACAAGTATGCTTTCGTCCTTCACGACAAGGGACGTCTCTGCATTTTCGATATGAATAAGAAAAAGATGGTGGCCAACTATCTGCTGGAAGGCAATACTTCGCACTGCAACAATGCCTGCTTCGGCGTGGAGAAAGCTTCGCGCCGCTCGCAGTTCCCGTTGCTCTACATCGCTTCCTGCGGCGGAGAGAACTGCTGCTATGTGACCGATGTCAATCTGAAGGGCAGCAAGATCGTCCAGAAGATCTTCTTCGACGGCACCGGCTATGCCGGCACCATCGACTGGTGCCTCGACGCGGAGAACGGCTTCATCTACACGTACGGCGGCCGCAACGGCGGTTACAAGTTGCTCAAGAAGTTCCGCTTACCGCACCTGGCCGATTCCGACGAGAAGGGCGAAGTTCATCTGACAGACGCCGATGTGCTCGATGAGACACGGCTCGACAGCGGCATCAACATCTGGCAAGGCAGCATCGTCCGCGGACGTTACGCTTATCTGCCGGACGGCTATCAGCCCTACGAACTGTTCATCCACGTCGTGGATCTCGAACAAGACCGGATCGTCCTGAGCAAGAACGTCACCGACCTGTTCGACGAGCCCGAAGGCATCTGTCTGAAAGACGGTTATGCCTGGGTCGTCTCGCACACCGCCAAGGAGCCCCGCCACTCGGTACTCTGGCGCTTCAGCCTTCAGTAACAAACCTTGAAAAGAATCCTGAACCATGAAACGACTTGTTTTTCTCGCTATCCTCCTTCCGCTTGCGCTGTCTCTTTCCTGGGCGCAGCCTTCGAAACAATATATCACGGTCTATGCCGAACCCGACCATGCCGACTGGGTCTATACCTGTGGCCAGCAGGCTGAATTCACGCTGTATGCCGTGAAGGAAAATGTCCGTATGCCACTGACTGAGATCGAATTCAGCTACGGTCCGGAGAAACTGAAGGCTGAGAAGAGCGGCAAGGTGACGACCGACAAGAACGGTTATGCCCGCATCAAGGTGCCCGGACGCAAAGTGCCGGGATTCACTACAGTCAATGTAAGTGTAACCTGGGATGGAAAGAAATACACGGGGATGACCAACATCGGATTCGACCCCGACAAGATCCAGCCCACTACTTCTCTGCCGGACGACTTTACGGCATTCTGGGAGAACGCAAAAACAAAGGCATCTCAAGTTCCGATGCTGGTACGGGAGCGCTATGCACCTGAAGAGAGTGACGACCGCGTGGATGTGTATTACGTCCGCATCCAGTCGTACCGCGCCGGCAACTATGTGTACGGAGTCCTGTCCGTCCCGAAGCAAGGTGGCGTCAAACCGGCCATCCTGCGCCTTCCCGGGGCGGCCGTGCGGAAATTCAGCGGCATCGATCCGCTGGCGTACGAAGGTTTCGTCGTGCTGAACATCGGCGTCCATGGCATTCCCGTGGACCAGGATTCGGAAATGTACCGCCAGCTGGAGAACGGTGCGATGTCGGGGTATGTGCTCAAGGGCCTTGAAAACCGCGACACGTATTACTATAAACGCTCCTATCTGGGTTGCGTGCGTGCCGTGGATTATCTTTGCAGCCGGACGGACGTGGATGCTTCCCGCATCGCCTGCTACGGCGGCAGCCAGGGCGGCATGTTGTCCATCGTGACGGCGGCGCTCGACAATCGCATCAGCGCCCTGTTCGCATACTTTCCCGCCTTTTGCGACGTAACCGGCTATTATTACGGCCGCAGCGGCGGATGGCCGCATCTTTTCCTGGACCGCAGCGACCCGCTCATCGCACAGAAAGTTGAAGTCTCGAAATACTATGACGTGGTGAACTTTGCCCGCTTCCTGACCCAGCCCGGCTTCTATGCCTGGGGCTTCAACGACATCGTCTGCTGCCCCTCTTCCACTTTCTCGGCCTACAACGTGATCACGGCGCCCAAGACCCTCAAGGTCGCCCGCGACACGGGCCACTGGCTCTATCCCTGGCAGACAGAGCAGGCGCTCAAATGGCTGAAGGAGCAGTTCGGAATGGAATGATACGCGAAGGATATTAAAGCTTTTTTTATGAAATTGGCAGAAGCATTGAATTTACGGGCAGACCTGCAGCAGCGGGTGGCTCGGATGAAAGAAAGGTTGTCCAACAACGTGAAAGTACAGGAAGGCGATGAACCGGCAGAGCGTCCGGAAGCCCTCTTTGCCGAACTGGAAGCAGATCTCACGCAATTGGAGAAACTGATAGTCCGCATCAACAATACGAACCGGGATACCGTGTGGGAAGGCAGGACCCTGACGGAACTGATTGCCGCCAAGGATGTCCTGTCGCTCCATCTTTCCGTATTGCGCGGCACCCTGGAATCGGCCAATGTCCGCAGCGACCGTTTCTCCCGCAACGAGATCAAGTTTGTTCGGACCGTCGACGTGTCGGAACTCCAGAAGAGAGTGGACGCGCTCTCCAAGGAGATTCGCGAGCTCGACGCCAAACTCCAGCAGGCGAACTGGACGACTGAACTGCAATAAGCCTATCCTCCAATAAGGGCAGAACAGGGCGGGCACACCTCCGGGCAGGAGGTAAAAACGCCCACACACTAAGGTGACGGGAATCCGGGCTGTTCCCAGACAGTATCGTCAAGCCCCGCATCGCGTACAGGCGCACTCTTTATTCCGCACTTTCACAACCACGTGCCGACTGTCCTGCCTCGACCTCCCCTCGCGGGAGGTCTTTTTGTATGAACGCGGACAATTGCCCTTATTCGCCAAACTGCCGCAAAGGCACCTGACTCAAAGTAGCCTCAGGAGCCGATTTTATAAAAAAGTTTGACGGCAGGGGCCGAAATCGGCAGTTGCCGTCAGACGACAGGCTCGAGAGTGCTCTGCGAGGCGGATTGGCTTGCGGCAGTTTGGCAATAGCGGCTCAAGATGAACAAAGGTTTGCATTTTCATGGTTCCCATATTATCTTTGTAGTGTTTTATAAGATTCGCCTCGAGCGATAGAGTCTCGTGCACTCAAAGGCATTTCAGCCCCTACTGGAATGCCTTTTCTTTTTGGAAGGGCGCTTTGGCGCTCACTTTTTGTTTTGCCAGAAAATGTCGGTACTTTATCCAGAATATTGTATCTTTGTAAGAATACCACTGAATCGCTTATGAAACGCACCATCGTCATCACCGGCGGAGCCGGTTTTATCGGGTCGCACGTCGTGCGGCTGTTTGTGAACAAGTATCCGGAGTATCGGATCATCAATCTCGATAAACTTACGTATGCCGGCAATCTGGCCAATCTCAAGGACGTCGAAGACAAGCCGAACTATCGCTTCGTGAAGATGGACATCTGCGATTTCGACGGAGTCTTGAAGCTGATGCAGGAGGAGAAAGTCGACGGCATCATCCACCTGGCCGCCGAAAGCCACGTCGACCGTTCGATCAAGGACCCGTTCACCTTTGCCAAGACCAACGTGATGGGCACTCTGACGCTGCTGCAGGCTGCGAAGATTTCTTGGGAGGCGCTCCCGGAGAAGTATGAAGGCAAGCGCTTCTATCATATTTCCACCGATGAGGTGTACGGTGCGTTGGAGATTACCGATCCGGAGGGTGTGGAGCCGCCGTTTTCGACCAAGGCGAGCAGCGGCAAGCACCATCTGGCATACGGCACGCAGTTCTTCACCGAAGATCTCAAGTATCAGCCGCACAGCCCCTACAGTGCCGCCAAGGCTTCGAGCGACCATTTCGTCCGTGCCTATCACGATACCTACGGCATGCCGACGGTGGTGACCAACTGCTCGAACAACTACGGTCCGTACCAGTTCCCTGAGAAACTCATTCCGCTCTTCATCAACAACATCCGCCACGGCAAGCCGCTGCCGGTGTATGGAAAGGGCGAAAACGTGCGTGACTGGCTGTATGTAGAAGACCACGCCCGCGCCATCGATACGATCTTCCACCACGGCAAGATCGCCGAGACCTACAACATCGGCGGCTTCAACGAATGGAAGAACATCGATCTGATCAAGGTCCTTATCAAGACGGTCGACCGTCTGCTGGGCAAACCTGAGGGATCCAGCGAGTATTTGATCACGTATGTAACCGACCGCGCCGGCCACGACCTGCGCTACGCCATCGACTCGACCAAACTTCAGAAGGAGCTCGGCTGGGAGCCGAGCCTCCAGTTCGAAGAGGGCATTGAGAAAACCGTCCGCTGGTACCTCGACAACCAAGCCTGGATGGACAACGTCACCAGCGGCGACTACCAGAAGTACTACGAGGATATGTACAAGAATCGATGAACTTGATGAATCGCATTAAAGCGCGTCAGGTATAGGATCAAAAACCCATGGCCGCCCGTGGCCATCATTTGATGATATCCAAGAACGATATAAAGGAGATTCGGGCGCTGGGGCAGAAGAAGTTCCGCGATGAGCGGGGTTTGTTTGTCGTGGAAGGGGAGAAGCTCGTCGAGGAGGCGCTGCGGTCGGGCTTTGACGTCGTGGCCCATTATCGGATCGAAGATATCGGCGAGGAGGCCATGGCCCGCATCAGCCAGCTGACGCATCCTTCGCCGGCCCTGGCGCTTGTCCGCCAAAGGGCCCCGATGCCTTTCACAATCGGCCCCGACGAACTGGTCCTTGCCCTTGACGGCGTCCGTGACCCCGGCAACCTGGGTACCATCCTGCGTATTGCCGACTGGTTCGGCATCCGCCAGGTTCTCGCGTCGGAAGATACGGTCGAACTGTACAATCCGAAAGTCGTACAGGCCACAATGGGCGCCATTTTCCGCGTAAGGATGCACTATTGCGACCTGCCGTCGACATTGAGATTCCCGGTCAAGCCGGGAATGACGGAAAACCGGAGCAGCCAAGCGTCGGGCGGGATTCCTGTTTATGGGACTTTTCTCGAGGGGGATAATATCTACTCCACGCCTTTGACCAAAGGCGGCATCATCGTCATGGGATCCGAGGCGCACGGCGTTTCAGCGGAAGTGGCGGCGGTCGTGAACCGGAAACTCTTCATTCCGCCGTACCCGGCGGATGCCCATACCAGTGAATCCCTCAATGTGGCCGTTGCCACCGCCATCACGTGTGCGGAATTCCGCCGCCGAAGCGGATAGCCCGGTTTTTTATTATATTTGCATACGATGCGCAAAACGGGCTTGTCGATCCTGATCCTCCTGCTGATGCTGGCAGCCGGATGCTCCACCACCAAGATGCTGGCGGAGGACGAGGCGCGCCTGGCCACCAACCGGGTTTACGTGGTCAACAACCGCAGCTACAACGCATCCAGTCTGACGCCCTATGTCAAACAGAAAGCCGGACAGAACTGGCTGGCCCTTTCCATCTATAACATGCAGAACGGGAAAGGAGGCTGGTGGGACCGATTCTGCCAGCGGCTGGGCTCGGCGCCCGTGGTTTTCGACGAAAGCCTCGTCGATGCTTCCGTGCGGAGCATCCAGGATCACTTGAAATATGAAGGGTACTACGACTCCAGCATCGAGCCTACGGTCCGCATCAAGAACAAAGTCGCCAAAGTCTATTACGACGTGAAGCTCGGCAAACAGTTCCCGATCCGCAAGATCGATTACCAGGTGCGCGACACGGCGCTGGCGCGGCTTCTGGCCGTGGATTCCGCCAACTTCACCGTTACGAGCGGAGACTATCTCTCGGAAGAATCCCTGGAGAAAGAGAGCCAGCGCGTGGAACACTATTTCCGCAATAACGGCTACTGGGGATTCTCGAAAAACTATTTCTTCTTCTATGCCGATACTTCCACGGTCCGCGATACGGCCGACCTGATCGTGAAGATCGAGAACTATACCCGCAACGAAAACGAGGAAGCGGCCCGGCCGCATCACCCCTACAATATCGGCACCGTGGCCCTGATGCCGCAGCCCGGCATGCGCGTCCGCCAGCAGTTCCTGCACAATCTCAACCAACTGCAGCCCGGCGAACCTTATAGCGAGGAGCGCATCAACCAGACGTACAATCGCTTTGCCAGCATTCCCTTCTTCAGCAGCGTCAATATGATGCTGCGCCCTTCCACCGTGGATTCTTCGGCCGTGGACTGTGCGATTCTCCTGCAGCAGGCCCGCTTGCAGTCGATTAAACTCAATTTGGAAGGCTCCTTCAATTCCACGGGACTGTGGGGCGTCACCCCGGCACTTTCATACAGTCACAAGAACCTGTTCGGCGGGGGAGAGGTTTTCACACTGGGCTTCCGTGGCAATTTCCAGTTTATGCTGAGCAAACCGACCCGGGCTACCGAGCTTTCCGTTACGACAGGCCTGGGCATACCCTGGTACCCTTCTTTCATCTGGCAGATGCCCAAGATCAATCTGCCGCAGATGGACATCAAGTTCTCCTACAGTTACCAGAACCGCCCCGAGTACACCCGTCAGATCATTGCCAGCACTTACGGATTCAGCTGGAACGTGTCCAAACGTTTCTATTACCAGATTTACCCCTTCCAGCTGAGTGCCGTGCGGACCACGCGTATCGACGCTGATTTCCTCGAGAACATCCGGGACCCCTATCTGAAGAACTCTTTCCGAAGCCACCTCGACCAGGGAGCGGGCGCGATGCTCTATTTCACGACCAACTCGACGGTAAATCCCAAGGTATCGTATTTCTATACCCGTCTCCAGTTCGACCTTTCAGGCAATGTGCTCAGCCTGCTCAACAAGACCGGCATCTATGGGACGGGTGAACACGGCGAGCATCAGATCCTGGGTATTCCGTACGCCCAGTATGTGCGCGGTGAGATCCAGGCTGTCGAGACCCTGCGCCTGGGTGACGCCGACCAGTTCGCCCTGGCGATGCGCGGCCTGGCCGGCGCGGGATTCGCCTACGGAAACTCCGTATCCCTGCCTTTCGAGAAACTCTTCTATGCCGGCGGTGCCAACAGTATGCGTGGCTGGAGAGCCCGTGCTGTGGGTCCGGGCATGGCTATGCGCGATACGAGCTTCGCCATCGCCAACCAGTCGGGCGACATGCATTTGGAAGCCAACGTAGAGTTCCGTTTCCCGCTGTTCTGGAAACTGGAAGGAGCCCTTTTCCTAGATGTGGGCAACGTGTGGAACATCGATTTTGACGGCCTGGACGGTGCTTCGCGCGATCCGTTGAGCATCTTTTCATTCCATGATCTGCTGAGCAGCACGGCCATCAGCTCAGGCCTGGGCGCCAGGCTTGACTTCGGCCTGGTTCTGGTCCGTTTCGACCTGGGTCTGCGGGTACACGACCCGAGTGTGCAGCAGTGGATGGGTATAAACGACTGGTTTAACGGAAATTATGCCTTCCACTTCGGCATCGGCTATCCTTTCTAGGAAATCGTTTAGAAATTGAGCAGATAGGTGAACGCGGCGATGGCTGCGGCATCCTGGTTCCTGTCACCGTTCAGTGTGTAGCGGTAAACGGGACCTTTGAGCGGCCATTCGGGGTCGGGGTAAACGCCCTGCATGAGCTGGAAGCTGCCAAGCGGTTCGAGATAGGGCGGGACGACTTCTGCCATCCTTTCGACGAAGGCGCGCTTGTCACTGATGATGAAGGTGTAGCCCGGGAGGCTGGCGGTGCTGGAAAGCGCGATGTCGAAGGCGAAGATTTCACCGTCGTCGATCATTTCCTGATTGAGGGCCGTCAGGCCGTCCGTACCGGTACTGTCTTTTGCCGTGCTGTAGAAGATGGCACGCATGTCATTCTTGTGACGGATCTTCAGGTCGCGGAACGTTTCCAGGATGTTGAGCAGCATGGCACAGGCGGCGGGGTCGTCGAGCGATGCCGTCAGGAGCGAAAGCTGATGGTCGCCCTTCGTGTTGCCGGGGAATTCGGCGACCAGGGAATTCCGGTCAGCCGCTTCCAGGGTCCAGAGGTCGGTGGCTTCGAGCTCCTTGGCCAGTTGGAGGGTGAGGTAGTCCACTCGTTTTGCCTCGTCGTATTGTGCCAGCCGGGCTGCGTGGATATCCTGGTGGGAGGCCAGGTAGTCAGCCATTTGCGCGATCCGGTCTTCAGGGGTTACTTTCTTGCAGGCGACGGTCGAGAGGACCGCCAGGAGAATCAACAGGAATCTTTTCATCACAAGGTGTCAGTTTCTTTTACCAAATATAAACGTTCCGATTCTTACAATAGTCGTGCCTTCCTCCACGGCCACGGGCCAGTCTTCCGACATACCCATCGAGACCTGGTCGCAGTCCGGAATGGAAGAAAGACGCAGTGAAAGTGTCTTGAGCCGATGGAACTCCCGCCGTACTTCCTCCATATCGTCGGTGAAGGTGGCCATGCCCATCACGCCGCGCAGCCGGACGTCGGGGTAGGCGTCGATACGGGTGGCGAGCGCCTCTGCCTCCTCGGGCAAAAAGCCCTGCTTGGTCTGCTCGTTGGCGATGTGGACCTCCAGCAGGATGTCCATCCGCTTGCCCAGCGCACGGGCCGTCTTGTCGATTTCGGCGAGCAGCCGTTCGGAATCGACGGAATGGATCATCGTCGCGTAGGGAACCACCATCTTGACCTTGTTGGTCTGCAGGTGGCCGATGAAATGCCAGCGGATGTCAGCCGGAAGGGCCGGAGCCTTGGCGGCCAGCTCCTGCGGACGGTTTTCCCCGAAGTCCCGCTGACCGGCCTGGTAAGCTTCCAGGATGTCTTCCACGGGTTTGAATTTGGAAACTGCCACCAACTGGACGGTTGATGGCAGCTCCTGTTTCAGGTAGCGGATTGCAGATGCAATGCTCATTTCTTCTTGTACTGCTGTTTCATTTGTTCCTGCTGGGCCTTGTAGGCTGCGTCGAGACGCTGCTGGAACTTGGATTTCTTGGGCGGCTCCTTGGAGTTGGCCTTCTTCTTGAGGTTCTCGTAGATCTTGTCTTCATCGACGAACCATTTGCGGATGGCCCAGTTCTGGCCGATGGTGATGATGTTCGAGAGCAGGTAGTAGTAGCTCAGACCGGCCGAGAGATTGTTGCAGATGAACACCATCATGATCGGCATGAGCCAGACCTGCATGAATTCCATGCCCGGCATCGTCTGCGTGCTCGGTTGCTGGGCCATCGTCATCTTCGAATAGCCCCACATCGAGATACCCATCAGCAGGGCGAAGAGCGAAATATGGTCGCCGTAGAGCGGAATCTTGAAGCCGAAGTCCAGGATCGAGTCGTAGGCGCTCAGGTCGTGGCACCACAGGAAGCCTTGCTGGCGCAGCTCGATGGAAGCCGGGAAGAAACGGAACATGGCCCACAGGATCGGGAACTGGAGCAGGATCGGGAGGCAGCCGCCCCACATGCTCACGCCGGCCCTCCGGTAGAGGTCCATGGTAGCCTGCTGCTTCTTCATCGCATCTTCCTGCCGGGGATATTTCTCGTTGATCTTGTCGATTTCAGGCTTGAGTACCCGCATCTTCGCCGAGGAAGAGTAGGACTTCCAGGTGAGCGGCGAGATCACGAGCTTGATCATGATGGTCAGCAGCAGGATGATCAGACCGTAACTGCGGATGAACTTGCTCAGCCAGTTGAAGGTCGGGATGATGACATAGCGGCTGATGGTGCCGATCACGCGTCCGCCCAGCGGGATGATCTTCTCGAAACTCTCGCCGTAGCCCTTGAGGGTGTAGAAGTGGTTCGGTCCGAAGTAGAAATTGAAGGGGACGGTGAAATCGGCGCTGCGGGTGTCCAGGGCCACGGTCATCTCGGCGCCCGACTGCATCAGGTTGCCTTCCGGATCGTTCTCGGGATAGAAGCGGTTCACCAGCTTTCCGGCGGGGAATCCGTTCTCCGATACCAGGATGGCCGAGAAGAACTGCTGCTGGAAGCCCAGCCAGCGGAGGGTAGAGCTGAAGGTCTCCTCGGCGGAGTCCCTGCGCTTGCCAAGGGTCTTGACTTCGTTGTTGGCCAGATACTTGAACGCGACGCCTGAGTAGTTGCGCTCGTTCTGGTAGCCTTTCTCGAGCCGGGGCACGTCGAGGACCCATTTGAGGGTCATCTGGGTGGTGCGGCGGTCGAGCACCTGGTCCATGCCTACGAAGTGGAGGCTGTATCCGAGCATGTAGCTGTCGCTGGCCAGCGAATACACGGCGTCCACCCAGGCGTTGTCCTCGAACTGGAGGCGCAGGGTGAGGGTGCTGTCGGTGTGGCCGACGGGGCGGAAATGCAGGTCGGAAGTGTTGAGCCACTGGTCCGTGTTCAGTTCCAGGTCGAACAGGCTCTTGTCGGGCCGGACCAGGAAGAGGGCCGTGCTGTCGTAGGTGTAGTAGTCTTTGATGAGCACCTCGTAAGGCTGGGCGCCTTTCGAGGAGATGCGGACCTTGATCTTGTCGTTTTCGAGCGTGTACCAGGCCGTCTCGGCCTTGCTGGCCTCGTTGAGATAATGGTGCCGGTATTCTTCGGCGGGCTCGGCCGGATTGTCCAGGGCGGTCGAATCGGCCAGTGCGGATCCATCGGCCTGGGCCGGATCTTCACCGTTCTGGATGGCGGTAGCCGTGGCCAGCGAATCGCGGACCATGGCCTCCTGCTGTCTTTTCTCGTATTGTTTGGTATTATACCAGCTGAACAACAGCATGATAATACCGATCAGGGCGAACCCGACGATGCTGCTTCTCTTGTTGTCCATCTCGCAGGCTTACTCCTTCTCGTGCTGGCGGTCGAATTCCTTGATTTCTTCTTCGAGGCGGGCGAGCTCTTCGCGTGCGATGTCGATCTTCTTGTTGAGTTCTTCCAACAAGGCCTCGGCGTTCTTCGACTGGGAGAAGAAGCCCATGTTGTTTTCCCAGGTGGCGATTTCCTGTTCCTTCTTCATGAACTTCTGCACGAGGCGGTCGCGTTCGCTGCGCACGGCGCGCTCGGCCTTTCCGCCATAGCGGCTGGCGCCTTCGCGGAATTCGGCGAACTTCTCGTTCAGGGCCTTGTGGTAGGCATCCTGGATACGGGTCTTCTCTTTGAAAGGCACGAACCCGATGGCGTTCCAGCGATCCTGGAATTCGCGCAGCGCGGCGCGGGCATCGTCCACGGAATCCACGGCGAAATTGCGGATCTCGTCAATCAGATCGCGCTTCTTGGCCAGGTTCTCGTTCTGCTCGGAATTCTGGCTGCCGGCGTGCTTGTCACGGTTGTTGAAGAACTCGTCGCAGGCGGCGCGGAAGCGTTTCCAGACCTGCTCGGATTTCTTGCGCGAGACGGGACCGATCTCTTTCCACTGCTTCTGCAGTTCGATGAATTCCTCGGAAGCTTTCTTCCAGTCGGTGCTCTCCTTCAGGGCTTCGGCCTTCTCGCAGAGTTCGATCTTGCGGGAGAGGTTGTCCTGCATCTGGTTCTTGAAGTCGGAATAGAATTCGCGTTTCTTGGCGAAGAACTCGTCGCAGGCGGCGCGGAAGCGGTCGTACACGCGCTGGTTCTCCTTCTTGGAGGCGAAACCGATCTTGCGCCATTCCTTCTGGATGTTCTCGATTTCCTTGGTCAGGGTGTTCCAGGTGGTGGAGTCCTTGACTTCGGTCTTGGCGATTTCCTCGACTTTGTCGCAGAGGGCGCTCTTGGCCTCGAAATTCTCTTTCTGGCTGCCCTTCTGGCTTTCGAAGAAGGACTGATGCTTCTTGTTGATCACAGCCGTGGCGGCGCGGAAGCGATCCCAGATGCTGTCGCGGAATTCCTTGCTCACCGGGCCGAGTTCCTTCCACTGCTCGTGGAGTTTCTGGAGGGTGCGGAAGGCACCGACCACATCTTCCTCGTCGGCGAGGGCTTCAGCCTTCTCGCAGAGCTTCTCCTTCGATTCGAGATTCTTCTTGAAGTCCAGGTCGCGGAATTCCTTGTTGATCTTCACATAGTCGTAGAACATCTCCACGTAGTGCTGGTAGGTGTCGTAGAGGTCTTTCATCTTGGCCTGCGGCACCGGACCGATGGCACGCCAGCGGTTCTGGATCTCGCGGAACTTGGGGAAGGTCTCCTTGAGGTCTTCGCTGGCTTCGACCAGGTTCTTGAGGTCCTCGATCACGGCCATCTTGGCCTGGTAGTTCTCTTCCTTGTTCTTTTCCAGTTCCTGCACGTAGGCGGCGCGACGGGTCTTATACTGGCCGTAAAGATCTTTGAAACCGCGCTCGATCTCGGCGAAAGGATTGTACGACACGGGGGCCTCGGCCGGCTCTTCGGTTTGTGCCTGGCTTTCGGCTTCCTTCTCGGCGGGGGCGGATTCGGCCTGGACTTCGGCAGGCTGCTCGATGCCCGAGGCGATCTTCTCCTTGCGCAGGTTCTTGTAGAACGCGGCTTTCAGCGCCTCGGCGTTCTTGTAGAGCTGCTGCATGTTCTCGCCCTCGATCAGTTCCTTGAAGGTGTCGACGATTTCCTTGAGACCCAGATTCGAAAAGTCCGTCCTTTCCTTGTTCTCGGCAGCGGTCTCCGGAGCTTCTGCGCTCTCGGCAGGCTCTTCGGCGGCTGCGTTCTCCACGTTCTCTGCGTTCTCCGTTGTTTCGACGGTTTCCGGGGTGGTCTCCGGTTCTGTTGCTACGGGTTGCTCCTCGACGGGAACAACCGGTTTAAGATCTTCACTCATTTTTTTACAGTTTTTGTTGTAACTCGCAAATATAGTCTTTTTTTACAAATAATCGCTAATTTTGCACCGCGTATGAGAATCGATATCCTGACCGTTGTTCCGGAGTTGCTCGAGAGTCCGCTGGGCTACTCCATCGTCAAGCGCGCCCGCGACAAAGGGCTCGTGGAAATCCATGTCCACAACATCCGTGAATACGGCAAAGGACGCTACCGCCAGGTGGACGACTACAGCTTCGGCGGCGACGCCGGGATGGTGATGATGGTCGAGCCCGTGTTCAACCTGATGGAGCACCTCAAGTCCGAGCGAAGCTACGACGAGATCATCTTCACCTCGCCCGACGGCGAGCCGCTCACCCAGCAAGTGGCCAATGAGCTCTCCTGCAAGGAGAATATCATGATCCTGTGCGGACACTACAAAGGCGTGGACCACCGCATCCGCGAACATCTCATCACCCGTGAGATAACGGTAGGGGATTACGTTCTCAGCGGCGGCGAACTGCCGGCCGCGATCATTACCGATGCGGTCGTGCGCCTGCTTCCCGGTGCGCTGGGCGACGAGACCTCCGCACTCTCGGATTCCTTCCAGGACGGCCTCCTCGCGCCGCCCGTCTACACCCGCCCGGCCGAATTCAACGGCTGGAAAGTTCCCGAAGTCCTCCTTTCCGGCGACCCGAAGAAAATCGCCGCCTGGCAGGACGAGCAGGCGCTGGAAAGGACCCGTCGCCTCCGTCCGGAACTGCTGAAATAGAGAAAGCTCCCCGTCCGGCCAATAACGAAAACAGCCGATTGCTTGCGCAACCAGCTGTGTATTAATGTTTTGCGGAGAGATCGGGATTCGAACCCGAGATACGCTTTTGGCGTATACACGCTTTCCAGGCGTGCCTCTTAAGCCACTCGAGCATCTCTCCAATTGAGGACTGCAAAGATAGGAATATTTCGCGACTAACTGCAAAAAATTTCTTTTTTTCTCTTTTGTTTTCCGTATATTCGCATAATCAAATCGTTACGGCTTGGAAGAAAATCTCTTCACGCAGGAAGATGAATGGGCGAAGCGTGTGCTGGTCCGTCTCCCGGGAATCCGGGAACGGGATCCGTGGCCGGCGCTGGACCGGCAGCCCATCGGCCCCGATTCCCGGCAGCGGGTGCACCTGGTTATCCTGGGATTCGACCCGTATGCGGAAGCACTGGCTGTCCATGCGGCGCTGGTCGCGCATTATCCGAACTTCCGGCCGGAAGAGGCCGAGCCCATCCGGAGCCGGATTACCATCGTGAATAACGAGGGTGAGGAGTGGGAGGCTCCGTTCATCTCCCGCTACAAGCCGCTGTTCGACAATTCCTTCTGGTGGAGAATCAAAGGGGAGAATGACGTCCCGCAGCGACATCAGCCTTCCTATTGCGGCGAACGTCAAGTGTTTACGGATATTGAATGGGAATTCATCCATGCGGATCCGGAAGGCACGTTCGTGCATCGTCTGCTCGAATCCTGGTCGGCGAATCCGGAAGAGCAGCTCACGGTGGCAGTCTCCGGCAGCAGCGATGCGGATAATCTCCGCTGGTGCAGTCTATTGCCACCTTCCCTGGCAGCGGCGCAGGTGCCCGTCCTGCTCAGACAGAAAGATACCGGGCCTGCGTACCAGGCCGGCCTGGGCGGCAACGTTCATCTTTTCGGCATGGCCGGTGCAGCTCCGGAAATGACCCGCCTTCTGTGCGAAATGGGCAAGCGGGTCAACTATCTGTACACTTGTTTCTCCGGTGATGGTGTCATCCCCGGGGCCTTTCCGCCGGAAGCCGTGGAAAGGGCCTGGCGGGAAAAATGCAGTCCGCGGATGCGCCGTTCCAGTGTCTGCAATGTCATGGGCATAACGACCAAACTGCGTTCGCTCGGGCACGACGCCCGCGACGTGGATGCTTACTATACCCTGACTGATACGGAGGCCGGACTGCTGGCCCGGACGGAACACTACCGTTGGTGTACCGAGCGCCTGATCGCCGGCTACCGTCCCTGTACGGAGGCAGAGCGCGCGGCAATCGGCAGGAACATCGAACAAATCCTGGAAGCCCGGCGTACCGGTCAGGAACCCCCTGAAAACCTGAAAGAGAAGTTCAAGGAAAAAGATATCCACTATGACCTGTGCGCCTACGACGAACTCGGCCCCGACGCATCAGGCAGGGACGTGAAACGCTACGACTTCGACGTGGTGGCCGGCATTCCGCTTATCCTGAAACCGGCCCTTTCGGTTAGCTGGCGAGGAAACGGTTGATATTGTCCTCGATGCGGCGCTCGATGTCTTCGTCGTCATGCTTGATGAAAGGTGCTCCGGTGATGTGCTCGTAGAGTTCGATGTAGCGGTCGGTGATACCGGAAACCACTTCTTCCGTCATCGGAGGAACCTGCTGGCCTTCCTTTCCCTGGAAACCGGAGGCCATGAGCCATTCGCGCACGAACTCCTTGGAGAGTTGTTTCTGGCGCTCTCCGCGGGCGAGACGTTCTTCATAGCCGTCGGCGTAGATGTAGCGTGAGGAGTCGGGCGTGTGGATCTCGTCCATCAGGTAGATCTTGCCGTCCTTCTTGCCGAATTCATATTTGGTATCCATCAGGATGAGTCCGCGTTCGGCGGCCAGCTCCTGCCCGCGCTGGAAGAGCGCCAGCGTGTATTGCTCAAGCTGGGCATAGTCTTCAGCCGAAACCAGACCGCTGGCGATGATCTCGTCACGGCTGATGTCCTCATCGTGTCCTTCGCTGGCTTTGGTGGTCGGGGTGATGATCGGGTGGGGGAGTTTCTGGTTTTCCTTCATCCCTTCGGGCAAGGGTTCGCCGCAGAGGGTCCGCTTGCCAGCCTTGTATTCCCGCCAGGCGTGGCCTGCCAGATAGCCGCGGACCACCATTTCGACCTTGAAAGGCTCGCAGAGGATGCCGACCGTGGCCATCGGGTCGATCTCCCGGATTTTCCAGTTCGGTACGATGTCGGCCGTCTTGTCGAGGAAGCTCGATGCGATCTGGTTGAGCACCTGGCCTTTGCATGGGATGCCCTTGGGCAGCACGACGTCGAAGGCGGAGATGCGGTCGGTGGCTACCAGGACGATGTATTTTCCGTCGATGAAATAAACGTCCCGGACCTTGCCGACGTAGCGGCCGGTCTGTCCCGGGAAATGGAAATCGGTGTGGGTGATGGCTTTCATTTTATTTTCAGATATTCGTTCTCGTAGTATTGGATGTAGGCGCGGTTCAGCAGGCGGAAGCCGCCCGGTGTGGGGTAGTTGCCGCTGAAGTACCAGTCGCCGGGGTGGTTGGGGCAGGCCTTATGCAAGCCTTCGAGCGATTGGTAAACGATCTCCACGTCGGCTTCGACATCGTCGGTCTTGAGGAGTTCCACGATCTTGCGGCTGATTTCCTCATCGGTGAACAGGTCGTAGATGCGGCGGACATAGTTTCGCATCTCCGCAGCGGGAAGGTTCTCCTGCTTCTTGCAGAGCCGGTATACTTCGTCGAGCAGGTCGAGGTGGTCCTGGTCGCGCAGCAGGGCTACGGCGGCGTGGAAGGCGATGAACTCGTCGAGCCGCGCCATGTCGATGCCGTAGCAGTCGGGATAGCGCACCTGCGGGCTGGAGCTCACGATGACGATCTTGCGGGGATGGAGCCGGTCGAGGATGCGGATGATGCTCTCGCGCAGCGTCGTACCGCGCACGATGCTGTCGTCGATGACCACCAGGTTGTCGATGTAGGGCTCGAGTGTGCCGTAAGTGATGTCGTACACATGGCCGGCCAGGTCGTTGCGTGCGGCTCCTTCCGTGATGAAGGTGCGGAGCTTGATGTCTTTTGAAACCACTTTGTCGGCCCGGACGCCGGGATAGAGGCAGCGGATGCCTTCGACCATGCCGTAGTAGGCCACCTCGGCGGTGTTGGGAATGAAGGAGAAGACGGTGTGGTCGATATCGTGGTCGATGGCCTTGAGGATGTTGCCGCGCAGCTGGAAGCCCAGCTGCTTGCGTTCCTGGTGGATGTCACGGTCGTTGCCGCGGCTGAAGTAGATACGCTCGAAACTGCAGGCGGCCAGCTTGCCGGCCGGAATGATCTGCTGGAGCGAGCGTTCGCCGCGTCCGTTGACGATCAGCGCCTGGCCGGGCATAAGTTCGTGGACCTGGTCGCACTCGACGGCAAAAGTGGTCTGGAGTACAGGCCTTTCGCTGGCGACGGCCACCAGTTCGTCGTCGGCATACCAGAAGGCGGGACGGATGCCGTTGGGGTCGCGCATCGAGAAGAGTTCTCCGCTGCCGGTAATGCCGCAGACTACATAGCCTCCGTCAAAGTGGGGCATCGTGGTGCGGAGCACGTTGGCGATTTCCAGATGCTGGTCGATGTAGGCTGTGATCTGGCGCCCTTCCAGATGCTGCTCCTTGGCTGCTACGAAATTGCGCTCCACTTCCCGGTCGAGGCGGTGTCCCATCAGCTCCAGCATGATGTAGGCGTCGGAATTGATGCGGGGATACTGACCCTGGTCGGCCAGGGTGCGGAACACTTCGTCCATGTTGGTCATGTTGAAGTTGCCGCAGATGCAAAGGTTCTTGGCCTTCCAGTTGTTTCGGCGCAGGAACGGATGGACGTACTTGATGCCGCTGTAGCCCGTGGTCGAGTAGCGGAGATGGCCCATGTAGAGCTCACCGATGAACGGGGGCTCCTCTCCGGGGGCCGTATCGTCAATCTGCTGATGTACCTTGGCAAAGATGTCCGCGATGGCGTCTTTGCCGAGTCCTTTTTCGCGGAACATATATTCGTGTCCCGGCTCCGTGACGATCTTGACGCTGGCGATGCCTGCACCTTCCTGACCCCGGTTGTGCTGCTTCTCCATCATCAGATAGAGCTTGTTGAGCGCATAGGCTTCCGTTCCGTATTTCTCCTTGTAGTAGGAAAGCGGCTTGAGCAGCCGGATCATGGCGATGCCGCATTCGTGTTTGAGTGGTTCCATCCGAGTGACGTACTAAGCCACAAAAATAATAAAAAACGGGCACCTTCCCAAAGAAAGGTACCCGAAAGATGGGCGGTCTGCCGGATCCGCCCTCGATTCACTGGTTATTCAGAATGCTGAGATAAGTTCTTCGTTGGTATAGGCGTCTGCGCCGTAGCAGGTCTTCAGGTATGCCAGGCCACCGAGGTAGTCTTCTTCCGTGAAGGAGTTCGTGGCTTCTTTGGCGACAACCACGTCGTAGCCGAGGCAGAAGGCATCTGCCGAAGTGTGGCGGCAGCACATATGCGTGTGAAGGCCCGTGATGACAACGGTCTTGACTCCGAGTTCCTTGAGCAGGATGTCGAGATCGGTCTGGAAGAAACCGCTGTAACGGCGTTTCGGCACGACATAGTCTTCTTCATGGATGGGAAGTTCGGGAATGACTTGTGCACCGGGTGTCCCGACAATGGCGTGGTCGCCCCAGATGAGCAGTTCGCGGTCGATGCCGGGGCGGTGAGCGTCGTTGCAGAAAATCACGGGAACGCCTTTTTCGCGGGCTGCGTCAAGCAGGCGGGCGGTTGCGGGGACGATGGCTCTGGCGCGGTCACAGCCGATGGCGCCGGTCACAAAGTCGTTGAGCATGTCGACGACCAGGATGGCGGGTTTGTTGAGTTTTTCCATTTATGTAAAAGATAAGGGTTTGGTAAACGAAAGAAAAAATACCAATTTCTGTGCCAACCTTTTCGACGAGTTGCTATCTTTGCGCCCCGAAACCGAAAAAAACGCAAATGCAAGCACTTTGGACCGTCCTGATGCTGGTGTGTTCCAACATCTTCATGACTTTTGCCTGGTATGGCCATCTCAAATTGCAGGAGATGAAGATCTCGACCGGCTGGCCGCTGATCCTGGTGATCCTCTTCTCCTGGGGTATCGCCTTTTTCGAGTACTGCCTGACCGTTCCGGCCAACCGCATCGGTTTCGTGGGCAACGGTGGGCCGTTCAACCTGATGCAACTCAAAGTCATTCAGGAAGTCATCTCCCTGACGGTCTTTTCGATCATCGTGCTTTTCGTCTTCAAGGGCCAGGCTCTCCAGTGGAATCACCTGGCCGCTTTCGCGTGCCTCGTTCTGGCGGTCTTCTTCGTATTCCTCAAATAAGGAATTCTATCGTTTGTAGGTCAGTGTCTTCAGACAGTCGGAGCTGCCGCCGTAGAGCAGTTCCCAGTCTCCTTTGAGCGGAACCATATCACGCTGCTCGGGCGACCAGTATAAGAAGGTCTCGTCGGAGAGGGGGATGGAGACCTCTGCGGTCTTCCCGGCCGGGATTGTGACGCGGGTGAAACCGCGAAGGCTCTTCAGCGGGCCTTCCGCATCGCCGGGTCGACGGACGTACAGCTGCACGACTTCGGTCGCTTCCCGTGTACCGGTATTGGTTACGGGGACGAGGAGCTTACGGCCCTTGACGCGGGCATCCCCGTATTCGAAAGTGGTGTAGGAGAGGCCAAAGCCGAAAGCATAGAGCGGATCTCCCGTGAAATAGCGGTAGGTCCGGCCTTTCATGTCGTAGTTCTCGTAATCCGGGACCTGCGTGATGTCGCGGTAGAAAGTGACGGGGAGTTTGCCGGAGGGAGCCACATCGCCGAAAAGTATGTCGGACAGGGCGTTGCCGCCTTCCTCGCCGGGATACCAGGCCTGGAGGATGGCGTCGCAACTCTCCGTTTCAGGTACCAGGCCCATCGCTGAGCCGGAAAAATTCACCAGCACGACTTTCTTGCCGGCATCGTGCAGCGCCTGGAGCAGATGCCGCTGGACCAGCGGAAGCTGGATGTCGGTGCGGTCGCCGCCCCGGAAGCCCGGGAGGGTGACGGGCATCTCTTCTCCTTCGATGCGGGGAGAGATACCGCCCGCGAAGATGACGATATCACAGCCGGACAGGCTGTCGAGAACGGCTTTCTCGGCTTTGGTGTCCGGCGCCTCGATGCGGACCAGTTCGCAGCCGCGCACGACCTTCAGGTCCGGGATGCGGGCTTTGAGCGCATCGGCCAGCGTCACAGTCCGTTCGGGAATGGCGTTGTAGTTGCCCCAGAGCATTTCGCGGTCGTCGGCATTGGGGCCGACGAGGGCGATTTTCGCATCGGCGGCGAGCGGAAGCAGTCCGTCTTTGTTCTGCAGCAGGACGATGGATTCCTGCGCCATCTTGCGGGCGAGGGCCAGGTGTTCGGGGCCTTCCACGATTTCATCTTTCAAATGGTCCCAGGGGGCAATGTTGCCGTCGAGTTCACCGAGGCGGTAACGGGCTGCGATCAGGCGTTCCAGGCTGCGGTCTACGTCTGCCTCCAGCAGTTTGCCGCTTCGTACAGCCTCCGGAATGAATTTGTAGGAGACACCGCAGTTGAGGTCGGTGCCGGTATGTACCGCGATGGAGGCAGCCTCCACGGCGTTCTCGCTGAAGCCGTGCCGGCCGTTCTCATAGAAGTCGGCGATGGCCCAGCAGTCTGAAACGACAAGGCCTTTATAGCCCCACTCGCCCCGGAGGATAGTATTGATCAGATAATCACTGGCTCCACAGGGGTAGCCGCGGAAACGGTTGTAGGCAATCATCACTTCCTGCACGTCGGCACGCGTGACCAGGTCCTTGAAGGCGGGGAGATAGGTTTCGCGCAGGTCGCGTTCCGAGACTTCTGCGTTGAAACTGTGGCGGTTCCATTCCGGACCGGAATGGACGGCGAAGTGCTTGGCGCAGGCGTGCGCCTTCAGCACGGGTGCCTCTGAAGGCCCTTGGAGGCCGCGGACGACCGCCATGCCGAGCTGTCCGGTCAGATAGGGGTCTTCGCCATAGGTCTCCATGCCGCGGCCCCAGCGCGGGTCGCGGAAGATGTTGATGTTGGGCGTCCAGAACGTAAGACCTTGATACTGGCCGACGGAACCGGTCTCCCTTGCCTGGCGGTTCTTTACCCGGGCTTCGTCGCTGACAGCCGTGAACACTTCATAGAGCAGCGGTTCGTCGAAGGAGGCGGCCATGCCGATGGGTTGGGGGAAGACCGTGGCTTTACCGTTGCGGCCCACGCCGTGGAGCGCTTCGTTCCACCAGTTGTAGGCCGGGATGCCGGCGTTCTCGACGGCGGCCGACGGATGCATCATCAACGAGGCTTTCTGTTCGAGGGTCAGTCCGCTGATGAGTTTCCGGGCGCGTTCTAAATCATTGGGTTGGGTAGTGCAGGCGGTAGCGAGCAACAGCAGGATCAGGGCGGTTCTTTTCATATTTGGCACATTTTGGACAAATATACGAAAAAACCGGCAGTGAGGGATGCTTAATTCATCCCTCTCTGCTTCTTGATGGTCTCGTAGGCTTCCTGGATCTTGCGGAATTTTTCCTCGGCGGCTTTCTGGACGTCGGGACCGAGGGTAGCGACCTTGTCGGGGTGGTTTTTCATCGCCATGCGGCGATAAGCCGTCCGGACTTCGTCATCGGTGGCGGAAGGGGAGATTTCCAGCACGGCGTAGGCAGCATTGGTGTCCTTCTTGAACATGGCCAGGACGGAGTCGGCGTCGGATTTGCTGAGCCGGATGACCGTCGCGATGACTTCGAGGACACTCCGTTCGGCATCTGAGAAATCGCCGTCGGCGCGGGCGATCTGGACCAGATAGTGGAACAGCTGGAGCCGCTGCGAATAGTTCATGTTGGCGGCGATCTGGTCGCCCACCGAGTAGATGTTGACTTGCTGGGCGTTCAGTTTGTCGAGCATCTGCATCGCCTCCGTAGCGGCCTGCTCCCCGAAATTGCGCCGCATGAAGTCGCGCACGCAATCCAACTCGGCCGGATGGACTTTACCGTCGGCTTTGATGACTGCGGAGGAAAGGACCAGAAGGCTGACAAAGAAGCTGTTGCGCTGTTCGGAAGCCGTGTAGCCACGGTTCCCGGACGGCCGCTGCCAGCCGCCGGCTTGTCCTGTGCCGTCATCCGTTCCCGGAATCCGGCGTGCCATATCGATATAGGTGTCAACGGCCTTTCCCAGCAGGAATCCGATCAGGGCGCCGATAGGCCCCCAGGAAACCCAGCCGAGAAGTCCTCCGATCCATTTTGCTGCTCCCATGCCTTGATTCGTTTAGTTAACAGTGTCTTCGCCCATCAAAAGTCGGTCCATTCTGTTCTGACTGACAGAATGTCCGGGTACCTGCCGTTTTCCGCACGTTCAAAGATTGGTGTGATTGTTCAAATCGGTGTAGGACAGTTGCCGCTTCAGAAAAAAAGCCGTAAGTTTGTAGGAAAGAACAATCATCCATAACAGTTGAAATAATGAAAAAAATCTTCCTGATTGCCACTGCCGTGCTTTGCACGCTGGCTCTGTTCGCCCAGCCGAAGCTGCGGAAGGACAACATCGATGAGATCCTCAAAGCATTGACCCTTGAAGAGAAAGCCACGCTGCTGGTCGGCGGTGGCTGGGGCTCGATGACGGCCGGTTCGCTGACGGCCTCCAATGAGTCGCTGGTATCCGGTGCCGCCGGAACCACCCGCGCCATCCCGCGCCTGGGTATTCCCGTTACCGTTGTGGCCGACGGTCCCGCCGGCCTGCGTATCAACCCGACCCGTCCCGGCACCGACGCGACGTTCTACTGCACAGGTTTCCCCGTGGGCACCGTCCTGGCTTCGACCTGGAACATGCCGCTTGTCGAGCAGCTGACCACTGCCATGGGCAACGAAGTGAAGGAGTATGGTGTCGACGTGCTCCTGGCTCCGGGCCAGAACCTGCACCGCAACCCGCTCTGCGGCCGTAACTTCGAGTACTTCTCCGAAGACCCGCTGCTCTCCGGCAAGACGTCCGCCGCCTACATCCGCGGCGTCCAGAGCAATGGCGTTGGCGTGAGCGCCAAGCACTTCGCTGCCAACGACCAGGAAGTGAACCGTCAGCAGAACGACTCCCGCATCAACCCCCGCGCGCTCCGCGAACTCTACCTCAAGGGCTTCGAAATCGCTGTCCGCGAGGCTGATCCCTGGACCGTAATGTCTTCGTACAACAAGCTCAACGGCGAGTTTACGCAGCAGAGCTACGATTTGCTGACCACCGTCCTGCGTGACGAATGGGGTTTCAAGGGCATCGTGATGACCGACTGGGGCAACAAGCAGGGGACCGTGGCCGCCGTCAAGGCCGGCAACGACCTGATGGAACCCGGTATGGAGAATGAAATCGAGCGCATCATCGCCGGTGTCAAGGACGGCAGCATCTCGCAGGCCGAACTCGACCGTAATGTGCGTAACGTGCTGGAATACATTGTCCGTACGCCGCGTTTCCAGGGCTACAAGTATTCCAACAAACCGGACCTGAAAGCCCACGCGAAACTCGTCCATGAGGCGACTGCCGAAGGTCTGATCCTCCTCGAAAACAATGGCGTACTGCCGCTCAAGGACGTGAAGAAGGTGGCGCTCTACGGCACCGGATCCTATGATTTCATCGCCGGCGGCACGGGCTCCGGCAATGTGAATAAAGCCTATGTCCGCAACGTGGCCGAAGGCTTCAAGGCCAACGGTATCGAGGTCGACGCCGACATCCAGCAGTGGTACGAGCAGTATATCACCTTCACCAAGACGCAGCTGCGCAACAATGCGCCGGCGGACGGGTTGGGCATCCTGCTGGGTGACCCTGTGGTGCCCGAGATGGAGATCTCCCGTTCCTTCATCGAGAAGAAGTTGAAAGCGACCGATTTCGCCGTGCTGACGATTTCCCGCAATGCAGGTGAAGGCGACGACCGCAAGGCCACCGACGGCGACTGGACGCTTACAGGTCAGGAGCGTGAACTGCTTCAGACGTTGGCCGATGTGTATCATGCTGCCGGCAAGAAACTGGTGGTGGTGCTCAACATCGGCGGCGTCATCGAGACGGCTTCGTGGAAGCACATTCCCGATGCCATCCTGCTGGCCTGGACTCCGGGTCAGGAGGGCGGTCTGGCCGTGGCCGACGTGCTTTGTGGTGCTTCGAACCCTTCGGGCAAACTCCCGATGACCTTCCCCGTGAGTTACTTCGACATTCCTTCGTCGTTCAACTTCCCGTTCAATTACAAGGGCGGCAACAGCATCGACATGGCCGCGCTCCTGGGTATGGGCACCGTGCGCCGCAATCCGGTCAAGGATATCGACTATACCGATTATGCCGAAGGTATCTGGGTGGGCTACCGCTACTTCGCCACTGCGGGCAAGCCGGTTTCCTATCCTTTCGGCTATGGCCTGAGTTATACTACGTTCTCTTATAGCAAGCCGGCCGTCAAGGTCGACAAGAACGGAAAGGTGACGGCCACGGTTACCGTGACCAACACCGGCAAGGTGGCCGGCAAAGAGGTCGTCGAGCTTTATGTGACGGCGCCCGACGGCGGCCTGGTCAAACCGGTCTTCGAACTCAAGGGCTTTGCCAAGACGAAGGAACTCCGTCCCGGTGCGTCCGAAACCGTAACCATCACCATCGATCCGTACACGCTGGCTTCGTTCAACGAAACCACCTCAGCCTGGGAGACGGCAGCCGGCAATTATACCGTGCACTTCGGCGCCTCTTCCGCTGACATCCGTGGTGCGGCGACCTTCAAGCTGGCCAAGCCGCAGAGCTGGCCTGTGCACCGTGTCCTGCTTCCCGCAGAACCCGTGAAGGAAATCTCGGTGAAATAAGTTCTTTCAGAAGCAGGTCCTGAGGATCTCAGCGATGTTGCGGGAACGCCCCATCGTGTAGAAGTGGACGGCGGGAACGCCGTGGGCGAGCAAGTCCCGGCACTGTGCGATGCACCAGTCCGTTCCGATCCGGTAGACAGCTTCCTTGTCATCCCCCGCCTTTCTGACGGCTTCCGTCAGGGGGCGGGGGATGTCTATGGAAAAGCTTTCAGGCAGCAGGGCGACCTGCCTGGCCGTGGAAAGCGGCTTGAGTCCGGGAAGGATGGGCACGGTGATGCCGGCTGCACGGCATAGCTCGACAAAACGGTAGAACACCGCGTTGTCGAAAAACATCTGCGTGATGATGTAATCGGCCCCTGCATCGACTTTCTGCTTGAGATGCTCGATATCCGTCTCCAGGTTGGCCGCCTCGAAATGTTTCTCCGGATATCCGCCGACACCGATGCAGAAGCGGCGGTCGCTTTCGCGCTCAAAGGTACGGATGGCAGCGACCAGGCCATCGGCGTGGGCGTAGCCGTCCGGATCGGGCGTGAAGCGCTTTTCCCCGGTGAGGGAATCGCCGCGGAGGGCCATCACGTTTTCGATGCCCATAAACGAGAAGTCCTGCAGCAGGGCTTCAGTCTCGTGGGCGGGCGTACCCGCACAGATCAGATGCGGAACCACCTCTACCTGATAACGGCTCTGGATGGCAGCGCAGACCGCTACGGCACTGACGCGGTTGCGGACGATGCGGCGGCGGTAGCTGCCGTCGGGCTGCGGATCGTAGCGGACTTCGTCGCGGTGCGTAGTCACGTTGATGTAACGCGGCGCGAATTCCATGAGCGGCGCAATGCTTTCGAGGAGGGCGTCTTTGTTGATGCCGCTCAGCGGCGGTACGATTTCCAGGGAGGGGAAGGGTGAGGCTCCGCTTTGGAGCATTTCGGTGATTTTCATAGCAGATGGGACAGGAAGAGCCGCGCCTCTGCGTCGGAGAAGCCGCGGGCGGCGGCATAACGGTCGTATTGGGTCCGGCTGATGCGGCGGATATCCGGATAGCCGGCTTCGGGATGGACGACGATCAGGCCGCAGATGGATGCGGCGGGCTGCATCGCACAGGTTTCCGTCAAGGTGATGCCGAGCCAGCCGGCGTCGGGCAGCAGCCGCAACAGGTCGCGTTTCATACTATGGTCGGGGAAACTGGCATAGCCTGCGGCCGGCTTGGCCATTTTCAGGTCTGGCCGTGAGATGCGTGCCGCAAGCAGGCTGTCCAGCCATTGCGATGCGGCCTCGGCGAGCGTCACTTTCACGGCGCGGCGCATCATGTGTCCATATTCGTTCCGGCAGGCCTCACAGCCGCAGTCTTCCGGATGCGGCTCTGCTTCCGTTACGCAGATTCCGAAAACGCCCAGCGGTCCCGTCACGCCTTTTTCAGGGACAAAATCGGCCAGGGACCGGCAGTCGCCTTCTTCCTGTCGGAGCATGGGAAGCCGGTATCCGTTTTCAAGGACTATGTCGTCTCCTTCACGGGAGGCCTGATAGAAGCTGAGGGACAGGCGGATGGAGAAACGCTCTTTCCGGAGCAGTTCCCGGGCTTCAGCGAGCAGCCCCGGGTCGTCAGCCCCTTTGAGCCCCCAAGCCATACGCAGCACGCGGTCATCAAAGTGGGGCAGGACTTTTTCCAGCGGGATTTCTTGCGGAACCAAGTCGTCGAAACGGTAGTCTTCCGGACGTGCATAACTGTTCGGGCTGAACGGACGGGGATGGCGCTCAGCCTTATCCGACTTTGCGTTGCGCTGCTCATAAAGCTGGCGGAGTTGTGCCTGTGCGGCCCATTGATCCGCCTCAAAGGCCGCACGGTCCTTGAGCAGTTTTCCTGCCAGTACGGCCCCGGCTGAAGCGTCAGGGGAGTAGAAGACGTGCCGGTAGAGCGGTGCAAGCTTGACTGCGGTATGGAGGGCCGAGGTCGTAGCGCCGCCGATGAAAAGCGGGATGTCGAGTCCACGGGCCGTCATCTCGCGGCAGAGCTCTTCCATCTGGAAAAGAGAGGGAGTGATCAGGCCGCTGACGCCGATCAGGGCTGCGTGGTGTTTGAGGGCTGCTTCAAGGATCTGCTCCTTTTCCACCATCACGCCCAGGTCGATCACCTCGAATCCGTTGCAGCGCATCACGATGCCGGCGATGTTCTTGCCGATGTCGTGGACATCGCCCTTGACCGTAGCGTGGACTGCCACCGGTCGGTTGGACGTATCGGATTCAGATTCATCCATATACGGTTCGAGCAGGCTCACGGCGTCTTTCATGATCCTGGCCGATTTGACCACCTGGGGCAGGAACATCTTGCCTGCACCGAATTGGGCGCCGACTTGTTCCATTCCGGCCATCAACGGGCCTTCAATCACACGCACGGCCTTGCCGAGGGTCTTGAGACAGAGCATCACGTCGCTCTCCAGGTCAGTGGCCTTTCCGGCAACCACATCGTCGCTGAGCCTTTGCTCCGGCGTACGGGTGTCGCTTTCCGGCGACGTTGCCGCAATCTGGTCTTTCTGGGCCAGATAAGACGCTGCCAGCGCCGTGAGCCTTTCCGTGGCTTCCGGGTCGCGGGCCAGGACCACATCTTCCGCTGCCTCGCGAAGGGCAGGGTCAATGGCGTCGTAGGGCTTGAGCTGGGCGGGATTGACGATGGCCATGTCGAGTCCGGCACGGGTGGCGTGGTACAGGAAAACCGTGTGCATCGCGGCCCGGACGGGTTCGTTGCCCCGGAAGGCGAACGAGAGATTCGAGATGCCGCCCGACGTGTAGGCGCCTGGCAGGTTCTGCTTGATCCAGCGCACGGCTTCGATGAAATCGATGCCGTAGCGTTCGTGTTCGGCGATACCGGTTCCGACGGAAAGCACGTTCACGTCGAAGATGATCTCTTCGGGTCGGATGCCGGCTTCCGTCAGGAGCCTGTAGGCGCGTTCGCAGACAGCGGTCTTGCGTGCATAGGTTGTGGCCTGGCCTTCTTCGTCAAAGGCCATCACGACCATCGCGGCGCCCAGGTCGCGGATCTGACGGGCTTTTTCCAGGAAACGGTCCGGCCCTTCTTTCAGGCTGATGGAGTTGACGATGCACTTGCCCTGGGCGTTCTTCAGTCCGGCCAGGATGCAGTTCCAGTCGGACGAGTCGATCATCAGGGCGGCCCGGGCCACGGCCGGGTCGTTCTGGATCTGGCGGACGAAACGTTCCATCGCAGCGGGACCGTCGAGCATCGCGTCGTCCATATTGATGTCGATGACGGAAGCACCGCCTTCAATCTGGTCGGCTGCAACCTGCAGGGCCGACGCGTAATCGCCGGCAGCGATCAGCCGGGCGAATTTGCGCGAACCGGCCACATTGGTCCGTTCACCAATCGTCGTCAGGTTGTTGTGCCGGACGTCGATCGTCACGTTTTCCAGGCCGCTCACGCGGAGCAGCCCATCCGGCTCTGGGACCGGCCGGGGCGGGATATCTTTCAAGGCGGCTGCCAGTGCCGCGATATGGTCGGGTGTCGTGCCGCAGCAACCGCCCACGATGTTCACGCAGCCGGCCTGGGCAGCCTTCCGGATGGTATCGGCCATCTGCCCGGGAAGTTCCTCGTATTGGCCCATGGCGTTGGGCAGGCCGGCGTTGGGGTAGCAGACTACGGGGAGGTCGCTGATATGGGCGAGGTTTTCAACCAAAGGCATCAAACCTTCTGCACCCAGCGAACAGTTGAGGCCGAAGGCCAGGAGGGGATAATGCCGGACGGCGGTCAGGAAGGCTTCGACCGTCTGGCCGGTCAGGGTCCGTCCGGCGCGGTCGCCGGGCGAGACGGAGACGATGGCCGGGAAGCCGGGACTCACTTGCGAAAGCGCGTACAGCGCGGCTTTCGCGTTGAGGGCATCGAAACAGGTCTCGATGAGGATCAGGTCTGCTCCGCCATCGATGAGTGCGGCCATCTGTTCGCGGTACACTTCGGCCATCTGGTCGAAGGTCAGCGCCTGGGCGGCTTCTTCGGCCAGGTCGGCGCCCAGTGTCAGCGATTTAGACGTGGGTCCGACACTGCCGGCTACCCAGACCTGTCGCCCGCCTCGCAAGGCCTTGTCGGCCTCCCGCCGGGCGATGCGGGCCCCTTCGCGGGCGAGAGTTGCCGCCTGATCTTCCAGTCCATATTCTTTTTGGGAGATGCGGTTGCTGCTGAAGGTGTTGGTCTCGATGATGTCGGCGCCGGCCTCGATGTAGGCTCGGTGGACCGAGGCGACCAGTTCCGGCTCGGCGAGGTTGAGCGCATCGAAATTGCCGCTCTTCCCGTGGCGCTGCAGCATCGTGCCCATCGCCCCGTCGAGCAGCAGGATCCGTTCCCGCAAGGCCAGCCGGATTCGATCAAGATTCTTCACGTCGCAAAAATAAGTTTTTTTGAAAAAAAACGTCGAAGAAAACGGGTGGCCGGCCGTGTTTTTCACTATATTTGAAAAATTTATCGACCCGCAGCGGTCAAACTCGTATGAAGGAATTCGGACATTTCGATGACAAGGCTCGCGAATACGTGGTGACTGAGCCTGCAACCCCCTGGCCCTGGATTAATTACATGGGTACAGAAGATTTCTTTTCCCTGATTTCCAATACCGCCGGAGGCTATTGCTTCTGCCGTGACGCCAAGTTCCGGCGCATTCTCCGCTACCGCTACAACGGTGTGCCGATGGATGCCGGCGGACGGTATTTCTATATCAAGGACGGCGCTGCGGTCTGGAATCCGGGCTGGAAGCCCTGCAAGACGCCGCTCGACTTCTATGAGTGCCGCCACGGGATGGGCTATACCCGTATAATGGGTGAGAAAGACGGCCTGCGGGCGGATGTGCTCTTCTTCGTGCCTGTGGGTTATCGTTGTGAGATTCACCGGGTCCGTCTGACCAATACCTCCAGCGCGCGCAAATCCTTCCAGCTTTACGGCCTCCTGGAATGGTGCCTTTGGAACGCATCGACCGATATGGAGAATTTCCAGCGCAATCTCTCCACCGGCGAGGTGGAGGTCGAGCCGGACGCCATCTACCACAAGACGGAATATCGGGAGCGGCGCGACCATTACGCCTTCTACGGCGTGAATCGCCCCTTCGACGGTTTCGACACAGACCGGGAGACTTTTATCGGCATGTACAACGGATTCGATGCGCCGCAGCAAGTGCTTGCCGGCACTTCGGGAGGCTCCGTGGCCCACGGCTGGAGTCCCGTGGCCGCGACGCGCTTCGACATCACGCTGGAAGCAGGTGCCAGTGAGGAACTGGTCTTCGTCCTGGGCTACGTCGAGAATCCTCCGGAGTCCAAATTCACAGCGCCCGGTGTCATCAACAAGGCTCCCGCACGTGCCATGCTCCAGGCTTTTGCGACGCCCGCACAGGTTGATGCCGCCTTCACTGCGCTGAAATCTTTCTGGGACGACCTGCTCAGCCGCTTCTCCGTAGCTTCCGCCGTGCCGGAGCTCGACCGGACCGTCAATATCTGGAACCAGTACCAGTGTATGATCACGTTCTTCATGAGCCGGAGCGCCAGCTATTTCGAGAGCGGCATCGGCCGGGGAATGGGCTTCCGCGATTCCAACCAGGACCTGGCGGGCATCGTCCACCTGATTCCCGACCGTGCCCGGCAACGCATCCTCGACATCGCTGCCACGCAGTTCCCCGACGGTGGCTGCTACCATCAGTACCAACCCCTAACCAAACGAGGTAACAACGACATCGGCGGCGGCTTCAACGACGATCCGCTGTGGCTCATCTTCGGCACCGTGGCCTATATCAAGGAGACAGGTGATTTTGGCATCCTGCAGGAACCCGTCCCGTTCGACAACAAGCCCGGAACGGAAGTCTCGCTGCTCGACCATCTGAAAATCAGCTTCAAACACGTAACCGACAACCTGGGTCCCCACGGACTTCCGCTCATCGGCCGGGCCGACTGGAACGACTGCCTCAACCTGAACTGCTTCTCGGACAATCCCGATGAGTCTTTCCAGACCACGGAGAACAAGACGGAAGGCAGCCAGGCCGAGTCGCTGATGATCGCCGGTCTCTTCGTAGCCGAAGGCCGCGATTTCGCCCAATTGCTGGAACATCCCCGTGTGGCCGCCGACCCGGCTTATGTGGCCGAAGTCCGCGCCGCCGTCGCTGCGATGGAAACAGCTGTCAAGAAAGACGGTTGGGACGGGGAGTGGTTCCTCCGCGCCTATGATTTCTATGGCAACAAGATCGGCTCGCACACCTGCGAGGAAGGCAAGATCTTCATCGAGAGCCAGGGCTGGTGCACAATGGCCCGCATCGGCGCCGAAGAAGGTCTCTGCGACAAGGCGCTGGATTCAGCCGTCAAGTATCTGGAATGTGAGCACGGACTGGTGCTCAATGCGCCCGCCTACACGCGATATCTGAAGGAGTACGGCGAAATCAGCTCCTATCCGCAGGGATACAAGGAGAACGCCGGCATCTTCTGTCACAACAATCCCTGGGTCATCATCGGGGAAGCGATGGCCGGCCGGGCCGAAAATGCCTGGCGCCATTACTGCCAGATTACGCCATCCTTCGGGAAAGACCAGTCCCTGCGCAAGGTGGAACCCTATGTCTTCTGCCAGATGGTGGCCGGCCGCGACGCCGCCCGACCGGGTGAAGGCAAGAACAGCTGGCTCACCGGAACCGCCGCCTGGACCTGGAAATGCGTGAGCGAATTCATCCTGGGTGTCAAGCCGCAGTACGACGGGCTCCTGATCGAACCCTGCCTCCCGCTCCGCTATGGTAAGTACACATTGCATCGCCGTTTCCGCGATGCCGTCTATGAAATCCACGTCCGCCTGACCGGCGCCGGCGGTTCCCGCTTCATCCCTTACCGTCCGGGACGGCAGGTCATCGACATTGAGATTTAACCGGCGTATTCCGACGGCGGGACGCCGAACCGGTGCAGGAGATCTGCGCTAAGTGAAGATGAGATCCGGTAAACGGTGCAATGGGGAATAAGATTCTATACGAGATTCTTTCGTTGGCTTCAAGGACGATAGGAGTGAGGTACGGTCGGTGAGAAGCCGGACCAGTTCTTCGAAGGGACATTCCAGATCCAGTGCCCGCTTCTGGGAAATGTGAAGCTTGATTTGATTGTTTTCCGAATCGACGGTGAAAGAAGTTTCCAGCATGTCCTCCGGAACGAGATATTGATCAATCATCGCCTGGACGGTGGACGTCATCATCTCCTTTACCATATACTTCTTTCGGCATTCCCGTACAATTTCCTGCAAGTGCGGCAAGATTTCCATCCATTTTTGATCAATCTCCGGAATAATGGCATCGAAGCCAAGAAGGAACTCGGCGAAAATCTCGGATTTGAGATCATCTACTGTTCTGAGCGGCGCCTGGTATCCCAATACCCAGGGACGGACACCGATTCCCGGGCACCTTCTGTAGATACGATATTCCAGATTGGGGAGATTGACGCGGAAACAACTTCTTCTTGGTTGAACGGCGGCAATGTCCACGCCGCTTGCGAGCAGAAAATCAATAACTTTGTTGGCAGCCGTATCATCGACTCCTTTACCATCGATTCCTACTGCCTTGAATGCCTTCTGCCACACAAGAAGAATCATTTTGCCGCGTTGCTTGTCAGCATTAGCGTTGAAGGAAATGTCCCAGTTCTTGCTCCAGACTATGCTTTTCTCTGTTTCTTCAGAGACTTCTCGTGCCGCTTCATCGATGAAAGAAGCGTAATCCAATGACTTCATATTCGGTATCGTTACGATTATTACTTGTATTTATACAACCCAAATTCTGATTTCTTTCTGAAAATGTGAAAGAAATGCCGCCTCATCCGGTATATCTAATTGAAATAACTAATTGCAGCTATGAAAATCGCAACGGAGGAGAGGGATGTGCATCATCCAAAAGGAGAAATTTGCCTGGACAAGGGAGGAGAGTTCCTTAAAATGAGAAAAGGGGCTGATGAAAAGAAAGGATGGCCTACCAATGAACCCTGGAAGGATCTTTTCTTAAAAGAAGCATTCTTCTTATACGAGCAGAAAGATAAGATTCTCTCTGATACTAGAATGTTCTTCACGCCGCTTCCTTTTAGAAACAACCTGGCTTATACCGGAACTTCCGGCCTCAGTGATGCCACTTTGGGAATCTATCTTGAATGGTGGGATGATTGCGAACAAGCTGTTATCAAAAATGACGAGGAAGTTTATGCGCTAACCTTTTTCATAGCAGGCAGCCCGCTCAGCGGCAGTAACCGTTGTTCCGCTGTCAACCGAAATGGAAAAGAATTTACCATCCAGTTCAGTTCTTTTCTTCCGATCTGGACTTCCTTTATGCGTATCAACCAGCGCTACGATGAGGCAAAGCAAATCTACCAGGCCTATACCCTTGAAGAAACCGTTTCAAAACTCCGAGAGCGATATGACAAATACTAAGACAAACCCTACGCTGAACAATGAGCGTGCAGGACTACAGGTTTCTTTTGCCGAAGAGACCTGTTACAATGAAGACATTCTGGCAATTACTACTTTAATCATGAAGAAAACACTTGAGAATGGCTCGATGCGTTCTCTTCTGGAGGAAAAAGGAAAACTTCCCGAAAAAGTATTCATCATTGATTACGATTTGGACAGAATCTTTTTGTCACTGGACCCCAGTGCTACTTATGAAACCATCGAGGATTTCATTATCAGAACATGGGACGTATATATGCCATACGACAGTGCGTCCAGATTACACGTGAATTGGACATTCTATATAATGGGAATCGATCATGCGACGGATTGGTTCAGTGGCTCTGATGACATATTGCTTAGTGATAATGGTTAGATATGGAAAATCGTACTAAATAAGCCGTAGGTTTGCAACCTACGGCTTTCATAACAACATACTGTGGATATTTCTTAATTAAAAGATAAACCGTACCACTCTTCCTTGGATAAAATAATACACCAGGACATCTACGACTGTCCATCCGGCTTTCTCAAGAGCGATCTTGTACAGCAGTAACTGAGGGGCATATCCTTGATAGTGTTTGCGAACCTCTTGGTTTTGCGAATCCAGATTAGGGTTGCCGTGGTAACTTTTGTAGTCCACAAGAACACAGGTTTTCCGGTTGTTGTCCAAGACCCACAATAAGTCCATTTCGCCACGAGCCGTCTGGCCGTTAACCAACAATTCATTGGTGACTTCGTTGCCATCGGTCATGAAAAAGAAAGGAACCTCTCGCTTTGCTTTTTCCGTTGTCGGGTATTCCTTCCCAATCCAGGAGAAAAACTGGTTTGCCGAGGAAACAACGGATTCTGGTGAAAAAAGTTGTTTTGACAAGCCGGCGCCATTAATGAGTCGCCTAGCGATTGATAAATTAACAACATTGACGTCATCCGTTTGATAGGCGGCGAAGAAATTATGAACGCAGGTTCCACACTCGGCAGAATGATCCTTGTCGATAGAATGCTTCATCTCCAGGCCTTTGAAGACCTCCGTAAGTGAGACGGAAATCTCATTTGGTGGAGTTACTTTGCTTGGTGAAATATACTTCGCATCATGCTGGCTTTCCTGCTTGGGATCCGGTGAGTCTGAAGACGTTTTTTGCAAAGCAGGAACGGAAACAGGCATATCGGCTATCCTACTATATTCCGCTTCGAAACCTGATTGTTTCCACGGGTTAACCTTTCCTCCACTCACTTTTACTTCGCCTGAACCACAACCACAGTCCCTGATCCACTGAAGTTCGCCACCATTCTTGGACAAAGTCACCACATAATCCCGTCCTCGAGTAAGGCCAACATATAAAAGCCGGGTCTCTTCTCGGAGATACCTTTGCTTGATATCCTCGTATAACGGACTCGCCACAATATTATTCTGAATCTTATTCGGTAAAGTTGTCGATGTGCCCTGAAGCGGAGGGAAGAAGAATATCCAATTGTCTCCGGAGGTGTTCTTGCAATTCTTAACACCTGAATATTCCCGGACTGTAATGACATCGTTATTATTTACCTCACGGGAGAGACTCTTAAGAATAACGACCGGCCACTCCAGCCCCTTGGACTTATGATAAGTCATAACCTTGACTGTGTCGGAAGTGGTGTCCTCGTTCTTGAGATCATCAGGCATCGTATGAATATAACTGATGAAACCAGACAACGAAGCTGCCAGGTTCATTTGGACGCAGTGCTCCTCGTATTGTGCAGCAATCTTTTGCATCAAGCCCAGATTCTTGCAACGTGCGGCCGGATGCCCCCATTTTTGGCAAATACGCATCAAGTCCAGTTCCAGGATCAAAGTTGAAATGATACTGGAGACCGAAAGTGTGTGAACTCTTTCCCGAATAACATTCAGCTTTTTGAACAACTTATGATCCATAAGCCACCCACCCGAGACAGGAGACTCCAGATACTGCTTTCTATCGAGAAGAATATCCTCCGAAGGAATATCCTCCATAAGATGCCAGATGTCGGCCTTTGCCCCATCATCATAGGGATCGTTGATCCAACGAAGCAGTGATTGAAGCAACTGGCACTCTGCCCAATTGACAAAGTCCATATTAGAAGAAGTAACCGGGATACCAGCCTCTCGGAGGGCAGCTACGATAGCCTTCACTTCATATCCGTATCGGCAAAGAATAGCAATATCTTTCGGATGGATTTGAACCTCCTTACCCATCTTTTCACCCTCTTCTTTCTTTTGGCACACCGTCCAGGGATTTGCGTATAAGATGTCTGAGATCTTTGCTGCAAGGGCTGCAACATCAGACACATCCCAATGCAGGATGGGCTCCTTACCGGAAAGTTCCGATGCGTCTCGATCTTTTTCGGGAAGCTCGATATCTTTTTTGTCCAAAACACCCTGGAATGCCTGAAGGAAAACCTTATTAGAAAGATCCACTAGACGGGGACGCGAACGATACGAAGTTGTCAGAGGAACCTCCTTTTGGAACTGTAAAGACACGTCCTTGATCAGTTCCGTATCACTTCCCCTGAAGGCGTAAATGGATTGCTTGGGATCGCCTACGCAAACGGTAGTACCACCTCCTTCGGCAATTAAGTCGGAGAGTTTGTCGAAGATCGATATCTGAACTGGGTTGGAGTCTTGGAACTCATCGACCATCAACAACTTATAAGTGTCCTTGATTTCCTCTCGTATATCTTCGAATCCATTATCTCGGAGCATTTTAAGAAAGTATTGCTCAAGGTCATCAAAGTCCAAAACATGATAGAGTTCCTTGTATTTCCGGTATTCCTTCTGCCATTCTTTCGCAAGAGAGAAGATTTTATCTGTGACTTTTTTTACCTTTGTTCCGAACGTATTGCTAATCATTTGGGCTTGCAGATTGTGTCGGAACACGTCAAAATCAAAGTCCGGATACTTCTGAAGAAACTTCTTAACGCCGTTCTTGGCTCCTCCTACAAACTCGGATGTTTTTCCGGAGAAGTCCACAATTTTGTTTACTGCGACTATGGAAGGAAGTGTATTCGGAGATTTGCGAATAGACTGGATATTCCTTAACGCTTTCTTGGCCGTATTGCTATTCTCTCCTGAAACATAGTCCTCATACTTAATCAGGAAATCCAGCATCTCTGTTGTGTCCAGAGCCGGACCACAAAAAATCGCATCAACCTCATCGCTGGATCGAGTAATACTGTTATTTAAGTCATGAATACCATAGTAAGACATCATAGAAATGATAGCCTTCAGGCTATCTTTCCACCAGTCCGCATACGGAGAAGGAATAAAATTATCCACCTTAACTATATTAAAGTCACGACGGAAATCATTGAAGAAAGTGATGTCCACATCCCTTTCTTTCAGGATGGAAGCAACGGACTGGTTCACGTAGATTTGCTTATCTTCTTCCTGTAGGACGCTCATTTCGGGACTCAGCCCAAGTCGATACCAGTACTTTTTCACAAACAGTTCGCACACCGAGTGAACGGTTCCAATGGCTGCCCCTTCTAGGGCGGCCGCCACTTCGGGCTTGCCAGCCTTGATGAGAACGGCTCTCGCTTTCTCCCGGAACTCGGATGCAGCTGCCCGCGTGAAAGTGGTAAGAATTACCTGGGACGGCTCCACTCGCTTTTTGTCGTCTTTTTCCAAAAGAGCGTCGGAAAGCCTATGCGACAGTGTCCAGGTTTTACCGGAACCAGCGCCGGCGTTAATATATTTCACATTTTTCATATACCTTACTGTATCTTATCCTTGAGTATTTCGTACGTGTCCGCCTGGCGGCCGAAAGTGAATCCGTTCGATTTATTAAAAGTGGCGGAACCAGCTCGAAATTCGTCTCGGGACTGCTTGATTCCCTCGTTTATTCTGGTTGTCAAATCCGGCGTTACCAGTTCCTTTACCTCTTTGAATACTCCTTTGCCGCTGAAAATCTTACTGGTATCGCAAGTGTGCAGTTCCATTAGCGGTATTAAATAGTATGCAGTTGCAAGAACCGGCTTTCCCAGTTTGACAGCCACGGCCCGTGAATAAACTTCCAACTGTATGGACTCGTCCTTCGTCAGTTTGTCGATATAGTACTTTCCGCGGGATTTGGGATACTTGAAGTCGATGATGACAAAGTCGCCGCCGGATGTTTGGGCAATCAGGTCCACAAAACCGGTTACTTCGCCGATTTCTCCACCAATGTTAACCCCATTACCGCTACCATCTGCCAAAGGAAACTCTGTGCCATATGGTTTGAGACGGCTATCCTTCAAAATTTCGAGCAATACAGTGAAACTATCCTTGAGCGTGACGACAAGGCCCTCGAAATCGATTTCGTTCTCGCCAAGAAGAAGATTTGCCCCTATGCTGGCCGTCGCATCATAGACCCTTTTATGAAAGCCTGGCGCTTTTACAAGCGCAAGCATTGCTGAGACATCCTTGTTCCCATCTTTCATCAGGTTCTCAAATGTAAGATGTGCGACCAGGCCACGGGCGCGAACCACATCCGCCAACGCCTGATCCTTAACGTCTTTCAAATTGAGAACATATTTCAGATAATAGTCGGCGGGATGATCAATGAGCAGTTCAATGCTGGAAACGCTTTCCTTTCTTAGGAATCCGCCCAGTACATCTACTCCCATGTCAAAGGATTCCCGGGACGGGATCGACACTTGCGGTCCATCCCATTCAGGAGAGGGACAGTGCTTTTCCTTGATTCCGGCTTTCAAGGCGAGCGTTACTGCCGGATGCTCGCGCAGGGGCTCTCCGCAATCATAATCGGACCGGACAAGAACGATATCGTTAACCGTGTCGAGGAGATTTGTGACCAGCGAGAAACCGTACCTGAAATATTGTTCATTGGCGGGAATCTTCATGCCCATCCCCTTCAATACTTCGATTTCTTTTATCGTAAGGAAGGAGTATGGCCAGATTACGTCAAGCACCCCGTTGCAGTCCAACCATACTAAACGCGAAGGATTGGATATGATGGCTGCAGGAGAAGCGACAGTATCAAATGAATGGACCTCACTTTCGTCAATCCGGATAGAAGTGCGATTGTACAAGGACTTCACGAGGTTGCCAAAAGCCGTTGGGTCCATAGTAGCGCTTTCATAATCCAGAGCTCGTAATATCCCGCGGCAGGATGTCTCAAGCGAAGCAAATTGGGGCACGTCAATCGCTGATGCAGGATGCTTCTCATCGTGAAGACGTTCTTCCACCCACTTGACAACAGCCTTACACCACGACACGGCAGTATCGGTCGGAATGTTATGGTCGGACCGGTCCTCAATCAGACGAAGAATATATGTCTCAGCCTTTTCATGGCTTTCTGGATGCGCTTTCAATGCTTCTTCCCACTTTTCCCCTATACCATTATCTTCCAACAACGCTCGGGAAAGGGCTGATGAGAGTTTTCCTGGAAGGGGACTGGTTGGTAATTGAAGAAAGGATAACAACATTTGAGGATCAAAAGGGCGGGCGAGCAAAGACAGTCCTAACTTGAATAGTTGAGGAATGGAAGGATTCCCTTTATCAGTGGACGCCTGTTCCAAAGCCATGTTGTGCCGACGAAGGACGGCGTTCAGGCGAAAATTGTCACCATTGATAATAACCGTACCTTCTGGTTGCGTTTCGAGGGCAATCGCTTCGAAAGCATCCGTTAATTCCACATATCGTCTTATTTCAACCTGTTGGTTCTTGAAAGTAACCTGCTTTGGGTCTAATTCCCGCTTATAGTCTACAACGGCGCCAGAAAGGGAAATGGCGTTGTTTATCAGCTCGGGAAGCAAATCTTTTGGATAAAAAATATCAACCACATCTTCGGAGAAAGGTTTCCGGCCTTGGGCCATTTCTTCGATGACCGCTTTCCATCTTTCTGGGGCACCTGGGCAATCCGACTGTTTCTCAAATGTTTTTTCCACTTCCGACAGTTTGTCCAAACGCTCTTGACCGGATATGGTTTTCGGAGCCCATCCCTGCATTAGAAGAGTGTCCCGCCATGATAACAGATGAACGGCGACACCAAAAGGATCTACCTTAAAAGATTCTTCGTAGAATGATCCCTCCTTGTGTTTCTCTAGCGCACGACGATACTCGATAGCGCGAATCATTTCTCTCTCTTCTCGGGAAGGAAGCCCCAATCTGAGCTCAAATGCCTCAAGCAGTCCAGTGTCGCCCAATATGGTCTGCTCTAAGATACATTTTCCCGGCTCTAATTTCAGATAATACTCCCCCGTAAAATCGGGACTATACTTTATGGTCATACTATAGTGGCAGTGTATAACAAATAAACTCTCACAAAGTTAAAAAAATAAGGGAACTATATACCTATTGTCCAAAGCAGGTTTGCTGCTCTCGTAAAAGTAGACACGGAGGGTAGAAAAAGATTGAATGTTGTATCTTTGTAGTTGAGTTCAGGTTGTTGGGCCTGGAGGGAGGGGCGGAGCCCCGACCGGAGGGCCCAACAACCGGC
>Ga0208297_1000399_pt1 | contig 93670 bp, 76 predicted proteins | sample LMS_cellobiose_e_FD_187367 | JGI IMG/M metagenome (GOLD analysis project Ga0208297, IMG submission 187367) | Rumen-fistulated moose microbial communities from Alaska, USA - LMS_cellobiose_enrichment (SPAdes) (version 2) | ecosystem: Host-associated > Mammals > Digestive system > Stomach > Rumen... | reverse complement strand
GGTTGTAACTGATAGATTGTATGGTTTATTAAACCTAATACATCAATTGGAGTAAAAATATCATACCATTTTAAACGGATTAAACCTTTTTTCCAAGATGAGTTCACTGCGGAATTGACGTTATTTTATTCTGAATCATTATCAACAGGATTATCTGAAAAATTCCATTTACTTGACCAACTACCGTTTTCATCATTCTTAGTAGTGAATCCATCTTCATTTTTACTGAAATATCTAAAAGCACGATTGTTGGCATCTATTTCGGTAGGATAATTACCCGAACCTGGCCCTAAAGCATAATACAGACTAGGCAATGCGATTTTTTGAATATACAATGGGCCCCAATTCTGACTTTGAAGATAATGTCCATACTCATGTTGGAATAATGAATTGGAAGGATCTGCTTCTATACTCCTGTCACCTGTTATATAATTACCGAGTGTAAAAGCACCCCAGTGCAATTGGGGCCTGTCCCCTTTTGCACGTGTGCCCGTGCGGCTGTCATAACGCACTATGCCGGACAGGCCGTCAGGGGGGTAGCTGTATGTGGTGGGGTTGCCCATGTGAGTTACCTTGGTGCGGCTAATATAATCATAACTTGCTGAAAAAAAAACATTTATATGAAATAATTTTTCGAGCCATATCCTAACGTTTTATTTTTTTTCTTACAGCAAGGAAAAAGAAAGACTGGAATAGAAACCGACATTTTTCATCATTAATTTCAATAATCAAGGTATAAACCGAGAACGGGAGATGAGCATCAATATGATTACAAATGTATATGAATTATGGAGCCAATGAACTTAAAAAGAAGAGAAACCGTCTGACAAATTCAACCTGTATCATATTAATAATCAAACAGTTACAAAAGCACATAAAGAGCAAATCTGACACACCAGGCGCATCACTCTGTCAATCAACACCTTATGAACACTATCTGAATAATTGCAATCCTGGTAGTCAATGACGCTACAGGAAGGATGCAAGTTCACTATGCAGTAGAGGATGCGTTTTCTCCAGACGGGAAAGGATGCGTGTCTTTTTCTGATATACATTATCTATGGTTTCACCTGTAAGCACATTTATGGATTTAGCGGAGAAACCGGCCAGGTACAATCTGATAAGCATTAAATCCCTTTTCTCGAGCCAGTCCACATCATTTGTGAGTCTATCCAGTATATGGTCAAATGATGAGTTTATCATACTGTCCATATCTGATATGCTCTTGGGGGACATTATCTCTTTTATGGACTCCTCTGCCTTCAAATACATTTCATCTTTCTTTCTCCTGGTCACCTTCTTGTCATAATATCCGGTGCAAAGGTTATTCAGTTCCGTGAATTGATGACGGAACAGTTTCCTCAACTGCTGATGCATCTCGGCCGATTTGGCCGAAGAGTGTTCCAGCAGTTCTCTCTGCCCTTCAATGGTATGGACGAGTTCACGCTGTCTCTGTTCACTCTTGCGCCTCTTATTCATATACACCATGAGCAGGATTATAAAGACAAATAATGAAACAACAAGTACAAGTATCAGCACAATACTTTTCAGTTTGGATTTCAATGAAGCAATATCAAATAATGTCTTATATAAATCATTAGAACCTTCTGAAATCGGTTGTTTAAGAAGATTTATAGTCTGTTTGTTCTGATATATCACAGTACGCCTGTAATACATTAAAGCGCTGTCAGGATACCCCATCCTGTCATACAGTACAGACATGTTATACATTATGCTTATGGAATCATTCAGTGAGGGATTACATTCCAATGCTTTGGAAATACAATCTTTAGCTAAGGAAAGATTGTCAAGAGAAAGATAATATTCTGCCATAGAAGACATAAACCTTGCATATTCCGGCAATGTCCCGAATTTTTCATGATAATGTTCTGTATAGTCTTTAACACCTGTAGAATCATTGTTCTTAATAGCAATGGTTGCAAGATTAATAAGACAATCCGAAACAAGACCATCCTCATTATTGGATTCAGCCCATGCCAAGACTTTCTTGAACAAATCGGAACTATTGTCATATTCTCGTTTTTCTATTAAGCATCTACCCATGTCACGCTCTCCAAATCTGGCATATAACTCAAGATCAGCCCTCCTGTAGTTCTCTATTGCCAACCCAAAATAATACTGGGCCTTGTCAAAATCAAACGAATGAAAAAACACATCGCCCAACTGCGAGTAAAGCAATCCCTTTTCATAACAGCCTACTTTCCGTTTGGATAGTATCTCGGCCTTTGTCAATGACAGGGCGGCTTTCTGGTATTGTTTTGAGTTGTTATAGATACAGCCCTGATAATAATATGACAGGAAGTTACGGTAATCATCATTCGTGTTAGAATAGTAATTAACGGCAATGTTTATGAGAGAGTCAGTGGTATCATCAATGAACAGTTTGTACCGTGCCTGTGACACGAGCAGTGCATAATGTGCTGAATCTTTCCGGGAGCTGAGTGATGCAGGATCTATCTCCTTCAGAATAGCATACGCCTGTCCAGTGCTGTCATTCATCAGGTGTTCCACCATATCAAAGCGTCTCTGCACCTTACCGCCATCACGACCCGAACAACCAGAAAACAGGAAATGGACACTCAATGCTGATACGCAAACAAATACCAGGAATGGCCTTACGGTCCTAAAGAATTTGACACTATCGTTCATTACTTTTTCTATGAGGAATCCCAACATCCGGAGTGAAATACAGACTCCGTCTTGTCATTCAACGAAGGTAAAATAAATGCTTTTTACCCGCAACAGTTTGTGCCAAATTAAAAGTGTGAGGATACTTGCGGAAGGGGAATAAAAAAACCGCACCGGTGATGTGATGAGAACTCCGAGATATATGATTTTTCATAAATATTCATCAATTGATGTACTATAAAAGGAATTCATAGAAGTTTGAAGGATTGACAGTCCTGAACGTAGCTTCCGGGTAGGCCTCGGCGAAAGACTTTGGCAAGGATGCCTGCTCCTCCGGATTCCACTTGAATTCGTAGGCGGCTATTTTACCATCCTCTTCCTCTATCAAGTCAAGCTCTTTCCTTGTAGTGGTTCTCCAGAAATACTTACCCGCAAAGGAACGGTCGTATTCAAGCTTTTTCATCCGCTCAGCCATAAGCCAGTTTTCCCACATGTGTCCTACTTCACGATGGTCACGCAGCTCTAGGGATGTGAAATTGCCGATTATGGCGTTACGGATGCCCATATCCCAGAAATAGACTTTCTTGTCAAACTTAAGTTCGTTCCGCAGGTTACGGGCAAAGGACGGCAAACGGAATATAATGTAACATTTCTCCAGGATATCAATGTATTTCTCTACAGTCTTAGAGTCTATACGGATAAGATTAGCTATCTCGCTATAGCTTACCTGTGAACCTATCTGAAACGCCAGGGCACGAAGCAGCATCTCTAACTTATCCTGCTTGGCTATACCTTTAATATTGAGGATGTCCTTGTAGAGGCTGCTTTCCATAAGTTCCTTGAGCACGATCCGCTCTTCGCCTGGAGAGGTGACCACTTCAGGATAGCTGCCAAATAAAAGGCGCTGAGGCAGGAGGCGGGTTTGTTCCAGAAGACTGGTATCATCCACCAATTCCTTGAAAGAGAGAGGAAAGAGCTTGAATTCCCGCTTGCGGCCAGATAGGGATTCGTTGACTTCCTCAGCCAGTTCGAAAGCTGAACTACCTGTAGCAACTATCCGGATATCCTTCATCTGGTCTGTCACAAGTTTAAGGACATTGCCAACATCGTCTATCTTCTGGGCCTCATCAATTATCACTGTGGTTGCTTTGCCGAAGATAGCCCGAAGCCGTGTTGAGGTTGCGTCCTTCAGGATAGCCCGGACATCAGCCTCATCACCATTCAGGAACAAGACATTCTCCTCACCGGAGAATAGAATTTCAGTAAGGGTGGATTTACCTACCTGGCGGGCACCCATGATGGTGACAGCCTTATTGCCAGCGAGGGCTTTACGGATATTCTCTTCGACGCTTCGACGGATCATAATATGCTTCAGTTTTTGGGGCAAAAATAAATAAAACCGAATAATATTCCAAGTATTTGATTAAATTCACGGAATCAAATCTAAAAAAATGATAATATTACCGGAATTAATAGGGTGAACAACAATCCGGATTTACAGATTCATTTGTTGGTTGTGGGGACAAAAAAACCGCACCGGTGATGTGATGAGAACTCCGAGATATATGATTTGAGCGCCCGGCACCCTTTGTAATCCACCGACCGAAGGTTACCCCTATAGGGGCGTGGCCCGCCATTGGATACCAGAGCTGTCCCGGTTTTCTGTTTTTATTGATGAGTCTCCCGATCTAACCCGGTGCGGTTATGCGAAGGTAATAAAAAAAGTGGGAGGAAAAAATATTTCCACCCACATTTTTTAGCTGTTGTTTGTTATTTAACCTTGGCCACGATAGCCTTAAAGGCCTCTGGATTGTTCATGGCCAGGTCAGCCAGCACCTTGCGGTTAATCTCGATGCCCGCTTTGTGTATGGCACCCATGAGCTGTGAATAGTTCATACCCTCCAGACGGGCAGCTGCGTTGATACGCTGAATCCACAGGCCACGGAACTCTCTCTTCTTGTTCTTACGGTCACGGTAAGCGTAGGTAAGACCTTTCTCCCAGGTGTTCTTGGCAACAGTCCAGACATTCTTCCTGGCACCAAAGTAACCTCTGGTCAGACCTAAAATTTTCTTTCTCTTTGCTCTTGAAGCAACATGATTTACTGATCTCGGCATAGTTTCTTCTTTTTTTGAATGTCAGCGCCTGTGGTTACAGGACTTGAGGCTGGCAAATCTGTTAATTTTCTTTTTGACTGATCACTTTTCGGGGTTATCTCATGCAAAGCAAATCCTTAACCTGTTTGGTATTTGCAGGATCAAGCAGTGTGAAATGATCCAGGTTTCTCTTGCGTTTCTTGCTCTTCTTGGTCAGGATGTGACTGTGATAAGCATGTTTCCTCTTGATTTTGCCCGATCCGGTAAGAGCGAATCTTTTTTTGGAACCGGAATTAGTCTTTGTCTTGAACATTGTTTTATTGGTTTTTGTTTGTTATTGTTACCTCACGCACCATGCCGGGCGTTACGGTCATTTTTCATCACTTTTGCTGCTGTTTTCCTGTTTGGAGGACTCGGCTTTCTTCTGGATTCCCTTCTTGGGGGAGATGAAGATTGTCATCCTCTTTCCCTCAAGCACAGGGGCCTGCTCCTGCTTGCCGTAATCCTCAAGATCCTTCACGAAACGGGCCAGAATGTTTTCACCCTGTTCCTTGAAGAGAATGGAGCGGCCACGGAAGAATACGTATGCCTTGACCTTATCACCATTCTGCAGGAAACCCATGGCGTGCTTGAGCTTGAAATTATAGTCATGATCATCAGTCTGGGGGCCGAAACGGATTTCCTTGACATCTATCTTGACCTGCTTGGCCTTGGCTTCCTTCTGCTTTTTCTTGAGCTGGTACAGGAACTTGGAATAATCAACTATTCTGCAGACCGGAGGAACAGCATTTGGTGAAATCATCACCAGATCCAGTTCCATATCGTCCGCTATGCGCAGTGCCTCACGCAGAGACACCACCTTAGGTTCAAAACCTTCACCGACTATACGGACTTCTCTGGCACGAATCTGATCGTTCACCTGATACTGTCCACTCAAATTGTCTTTCTTCATTCAGAGTCTTTTATGTCGTTTTATTCTATATCCTGCACCTTAGTTTAACAATAATCCGTTAATCCGCCGGAGGGCTGCCAAAAGCAGAAGAGCTTTCCGAGCGCGCAAAATTACCATTTATTTATCATAGAATTAACTTCTTCGGCTATTTTTTTACCAAATTCGTCAATTTTCATGTTTCCGAGGTTCTCCGCACCCTGTTTACGGACATTAACCTCACCGTTTTCGGCCTCTTTCTCACCGACAACCAGCATGTAAGGTATATGCTTGACCTCGTTGTCACGGATCTTACGGCCTATCTTCTCGTTACGGTCATCCACGAATCCGCGTATCTCATACCTGTTTTCAAGTTCCTCCTGTACCTTGTGAGCGTAATCGTTGGCCTTCTCGGAAATAGGCAGTATGGCCACCTGGTCAGGTGTCAGCCATAGCGGGAACTTACCTGCGGTATGCTCTATTAGCACAGCTACGAAACGTTCCATGGAACCGAAAGGTGCACGGTGAATCATGACCGGACGCTCCTTCCTGTTATCGGATGCTATATACTCAAGCTCGAATCTCTGAGGCAGGTTGTAGTCCACCTGAATGGTGCCAAGCTGCCAGCGACGGCCCAGCGCATCCTTCACCATGAAGTCCAGTTTGGGACCGTAGAATGCAGCCTCACCATACTCAACGGTAGCCTTCAAGCCTTTCTCCTCACAAGCCTCGACGATGGCGCGTTCAGCTTTCTCCCAGACTTCGTCACTGCCCACATACTTCTCATGGTCATTAGGGTCACGCAGAGATATCTGTGCCTCGAAGTTGTCAAAGTTAAGCGCCTTGAAAATAATCTCGATGATTTCCATTACACGGATGAACTCACCCTTAACCTGATCGGGACGGCAGAAGATATGAGCGTCATCCTGGGTAAAACTGCGTACGCGGGTAAGTCCGTGCAGCTCACCACTCTGCTCGTAACGGTACACGGTTCCGAATTCGGCTATACGCAGAGGAAGATCCCTGTATGAGCGGGGCTGTGATTTGAAGATGCAGCAGTGGTGAGGGCAGTTCATGGGCTTGAGCAGATAGCACTCACCCTCCTCAGGGGTGGTGATGGGCTGGAAGCTGTCCTTGCCATAGTGGTCCCAGTGACCTGAAGTCACATAAAGCTGCTTGGAGCCTATATGCGGGGTTATCACCTGCTGGTAACCGTAACGTTTCTGGATGCGTGACAGGAAATCCTGCAGTCTCAGGCGCAATGCTGTGCCTTTGGGCAGCCAGATGGGCAGGCCCTTACCTACCATCTCACTGAACATGAACAGCTCCATCTCCTTGCCTATCTTGCGATGGTCACGTTTCCTGGCTTCCTCAAGCAGTTCCAGATACTCATCCAGCATTTTCTGCTTGGGGAATGAGATACCGTAGATACGTGTCATCTGGGGACGTTTCTCGTCACCGCGCCAGTATGCGGCCGATGTGGCAGTCAGTTTGACAGCCTTGATGGCCGATGTATCAACCAGATGCGGGCCACGGCAAAGGTCAGTATAGTTACCCTGGGTATAAGTGGTGATGGTTCCGTCCTCAAGGTCGGCTATGAGTTCGTTCTTATAGCTCTGGCCGCGTGCGGCGAAGAACTTGAGGGCATCGGTCTTGGATATCTCCTGACGGACAAGTTTCTCCTTCTTCTGGACCAGTTCCTTCATCTTGGCCTCTATGGCGGGGAAATCACTCTCCTTGATTACAACGCCTTCAGGCGGCATGATATCATAGTAGAAGCCTTTCTCGATGGCTGGGCCTATACCGAATTGTGTGCCGGGATAGAGCTCCTGCAGCGCCTCTGCCATAAGGTGAGCGCTGGTGTGCCAATATGCGTGTTTGGCTTCATCATCCTCCCACTTGTGGAGCTTAATGGAAGCATCGGCTGTTATTGGGCGGTTGAGCTCGGTAATCTGGTCATTCACACTGCAGGCCAGCACTTCCTGTGCCAGACGCTGACTGATGCTCTCAGCAATCTCATAACCGGTTACGCCGCTCTCGTATTCGCGTACGGAACCGTCAGGAAAAGTAATCTTTATCATGTCGTATCGTTGAATTATCGATTTTGAAAACGCAAAATTATCATTTTATTCCGATTTGGAAAAGCGTTTTATTATATTGTACGCTGAATAGATTCCAAGCTCACCGGCCTTGCCGAGATCCCGGAAGGCTTCGTCCATACGTCTGAGGAAAACCTGAACTATTCCGCGGTTATACCATGCTTCAGCAAGTGACGGGTCAATCTCTATAGCCCGGTCCAGATCAACTAAAGCCGCATGGAGGTCATTGCTCATAGCGTAGTATGTGCCACGGTTATAGAGCGCATACTGGAAATCAGGAACTATCTCAAGAACCCTGTTGAGGTCATTGATTACGGCCTGATAACCCGGATCTGTCATTATTCCCATCTCATCGGAGGCCCTGTTCTGAAGGCTCAAGTCTTTATCCGCCTTTCGCATCTCAAGCTCACGAGCCCTTACCTGGGCCCTACAGAACCATACTGCCCACATCCCGCTTCCCGTCCTGACGGCTTCGTCCAGATCATCCAAAGCCGACTGGTAATCCTGCAGCAGGCAGAAATCAAGAGCTCTGGCCAGAAGGACCTTCGGGTCCGAAGGATTGTCCGCGAGCAAGGCTGTAAGCCTGTCTATATCCTCAAAAAGGCGACTGATGCTATTCTGATCAAGAGAGACATCCCTGCAGTCCATATATACCTGGCTCATGAATACTCCACCGGAAGTCAGTTCCTCAAGCAGAGGACTCCATGTTATTCTACGGTCAATCTGTTCCCTGGTCCTGAAATATGACAGCCTGTAGGAGGAGAGATACTGAACGTCCACGTTCCTGTTCTGGACAAAACCCCTGTACTCACTTGAAAAGCCGGTAGAGTTCTCCAAGTCATCGGCCACCACTATCTTGCGATAGTTATAAACGTTCTTGTCGGATTTGTTACGGGTCCTGCCTTCATCAGTCTCACTGTCAGAGCCGGCAGTGTTCCTGTCGGGATTGTTCAAGTTGTTGAAACGGCGATTCTGTTCCTGAAGGACCACAAGTGCATCCTGCTCAGCACCACGACGGTCACCAAGAGCAGCGCGAACCTCTGAACGTATCTGATAGCCTGTTATGAACTGCGGGAATTCCTCAAGCACTCTTGTAAGGTCCCTCTCCGCCCCGCGGTTATCACCTGTCCCATGACGCAGGATACCCCGGTAGAAGATAGCCATCATATTATCGGGCTCTGCATCAATCACCATATCGAAATCCTCAATGGCACGGTTGTCATCACCTACCTGAGCACGTAGGTTCCCCCTGTTGTAATGGGCTATGACATTACCCGGATCTATCCTGACCGCCATATCATAATCCGACAAGGCGCCGTTCAGATTATTCATAAAATACCGGACCATAGCCCGGTTGATATAAATTCCGGCATTGGCCGGATCCAAATAAATGGCCCTGTCCATATCCGGCTCCGCCTCAGAATATCGCTCCATTCTGGCCAGCAGAAGACCTCTATCCTGATACAGACCGGCATCATAACGGTCTATACCAATGGCTTTGTCTATCCATTCCATAGCCCCGATGCTGTCGTTTCTTTCCCAAAGCAGGTTGGATTTCATAGCCATTGCAGGTGTATATTTGGGAGAGATGGAAAGCAGGGTGTCAGAGGCTTTCAGAGCCTCATCTGACTCATCCTGACGCGCAAGGCAGAGAATAAGGTTATGACGGAGGGAAAGGTTCTCCGGATCTAACGAAAGACCTTTGCGGAAATCCCTCTCAGCCTCACCATAACGGTTCTGGTAGATAAGTGACAATCCTCTAACCTGGTAGCTGTTAACCACAAAAGGGTTTCTGCTGATGGAGCTGTTGCAGTCCTGCTCTGCTCCCCTGTAGTCTTCAAGGGACAGTTTGGCCACAGCCCTGTAGAAGTATGGCTCGTAAAGATAGGGCTTGGCGTTGATTACCTGATTGAAATACTGTATGGAGAGCACATAGTCATCATAATAGAGAGCTGTCCGGCCCACCGACATCATACGGTCAGTATTCAACTGAGCGGACATAGGCAATGACACTGACAGCGGCAGTGACAACACCGCTATCCGAAGCCATCTGTGCCCTACCCTCATATCACTTTCTGCTTGTCTTGACTTTATAGTCGCAATTGAACTTGCCTGCAGCGATGTTGTTCAGATTTTTCTTGTTCATTTGACGACGTAACGGCGACATCCTGTCAATAAAGCACTTGCCGTCAAGATGATCAATCTCATGCTGCATGACTCTGGCAGGAAATCCCTCAAACCATTCATCATGTTCCCTGAATTCCTCATCCAGCCAGCTCACCCTCACCCTGGATGGACGGTTCACCTTCTCATGGATGCCGGGGAAACTGAGACATCCCTCCTCATACGGAACCATATCACCGTCAGTTTCCTCAATGTATGGGTTTATATATGACCGGAGGTATCCCTTGAACTCCGGCATATCATCAGACACGGCATCCAGATCAACGACCATAAGACGTATGGGCAATCCCACCTGCGGTGCGGCAAGCCCCACTCCCTCGGCTTTCCTTAAGGTCTCAAACATATCTTCAATGAGCTGTTTGAGGTTCTCATAGTTCTCATCTATATCTTCGGCCTCTTTCCGAAGCACTCCCTGTCCGTATGTATAAATAGGTAAAATCATTTTCTGTATCTGTTTGAATCCATATATGACTCCAATATAATGCAGGCGCTCACCTCATCAACGAGAGCCTTGTTCCTACGAGCCATTTTCCTGATTCCAGCCTCAAGTATGGTGCGTTGTGCCAAGACTGATGTGAAACGTTCGTCAATTAGCTCTATCCTCTTGCCTGGAAAGGCTTGTTTCAGTTTCCCGATGAATGGATGTATCTGCTTCATGCTTGCCGACTCCTGTCCGTCCATATTAAGCGCATAACCTACCACTATAATATCAACTTCCTCCTTAGCCATATAACCGCTAAGGAAATCCATCAGCGTATGTGTCGGAACAGTGGTCAGTCCACCGGGAACAATCTGAAGAGGATCCGTAACGGCTATGCCGGTCCTCTTGGTTCCGTAATCAATGGCAATAATCCTACCCAATATTACCTGTTGTATAGAATCCAGGAATTCTGGAAATCACTGTTATCCGGATATCTGGCTTTAAAGGCATTACGGGCACGAACAGCCTCTTCTTTAGTGTCATGGGTGGAGCAGATTACCCTATATGTCTTTCCTGCTTCATTTACAACCACCAAAGATGAATATCCGTCACCGGAAAGCCTGCTACAAAGAGCATCGGCATTTGTCTTGAGTGAAAAGCTGCCACAAACCACACTGTATGCCTTAAGTTTATTGTCACCGGTGACAACGGACACCTTCTCTTCACGTACAGGAACAGAGGCAATCTCAACATCTTTAGACTCCTCCTGTGCCTGAACGGCGGATACCGGTTGGGAGACAACAGTCCCTGCCTTTGGCTCGTCATTCTGGATGGCTTTCTCATAAGCCTGTCTGTAGGCATTCTCACTTGATTTGCAGGATGCAATGGACAATAAAGTCCCGGCAACCATAGTATAAATCCAAACTTTCTTCATGTTCATGTTTGTTTATCTGTTTGTTATATTTACTCAACACGGCAAAGTTAGTCCAAAAAACCTCCACACATCTTTTTTAGCGCAAAATTATGTTAACCGTATCGGAAGAAAGGAAATCCTTTACTGCCTTATACGGAATAAGATGCCAATTGTCATTCCCCGGAATGCTTACAGGCCTTCCGGACTCCCTCTTTATGTAGAAATCTGTTATGATAAAGTAACGCATGTCCGCACCTGACGTGACAACTGTCCTTCGACGGATTTCATCTCTTGTAAACCCGGGTATGTCATAAAGAGGGGACTCTGCTCCACTTGTCAGGAAAGAGCTCATGGTTGTCCTGTAATAACGGTCCGGATCAAATGGTTTGCCGTCAGACATGGAGGAAATCCTTACCTTGTCCCCATCCTTACGGGTTACGTCAACAGTATAGTCTATCCCGCTTGCAGTGATGAAACGGTTCACGCCACCTGCTACAGAGGAAACGGTTTTCAGAAGAGCTGAAGTCCCGTTACCGACGGTATTGTAGAAACATGAGGCTGAATGTTCCAGGATATCCTTCACTTCCGATCCCTTTAACATCAGCGACACTAATCTGTTATCATAAGGATAGACATGGAAAGCATCGCGAATGGTGAATTCACCGGCTTCAGCTCTCATATTAAGCGACACAGGTGAAGCAAGGGATATTTCAGCTGACTGGAAGCGCATTTGGTGATAGTGGATAAAATCCATACCTGGATTAGTTCTCCAAAGTACGCCGTTACAATTTATTTCCCTATCAATCTCTCCTATTACGGAGTCGGTGTAATGGCATAACTTATCATACCTCGTCTTAAAAGTAGCGGCAAATTCAGCATCCGGATCTTCACCCGTGACATCGGACAGCATTCCCTTGACCGAGACTCCGGTCCGGACCTTTTTACTGAAAGTGACTGAAATGTCTGCGACAACCGCCTTTTCAGCGTACGGACCAGGATTGACAAGTAGTACGGAATTGTCATCAGAACATTTAACCATCCCGCAATATGGAATGTGATCATGCCCGAATACAATCAGATCGAATCCGGGAACTTCAGCAGCCAGATGTCTGGCGGCATTCTCCTCTATGTCCTGTTCATCAAAACGTCCATTATCAAAACCGCTGTGGAGCAGTCCTATTATAACATCAGGATTCTCCTTTTCCTTAAGAATGGGCATCCAATAGCGGGCGGACCCGACTATGTCATCCACAACGACTGTGCCCAGTATATCAGCCGGTACTGTGTAACAGGTAGAATGGGCAGTGAATCCAATCACGGCAACCCTCACCCCATGTCTTTCAATTATGCAATAAGGGGGCAGGAAATCACCGGGATTATCAAATTTAAGGTTCGCCCCGAGAACAGGGAATCCGCACCCTTCAAGGAAACGCATATAGACATCGGCACCCTCGGAGAACTCATGATTCCCGAATACGGCGGCATCACATCCCAAACTGTTGTAAACAGTTGCTGCCAGACTGGGTTCATAGAACTCTGCAGTCTTGTCATGATAAGTCTCCACTGAACCGGAAAAGAAATCACCGGCATCAAGATAAATAAGATTTCCGTTCTCCTTCCTCTGCCGTTTGAGGAAGGTTGAGAATCTGGCAAGCGAGCCTTTCCTTTCCGTTCCGTCAAGTACATCGGTTGCATAGATGTGCCCATGTACATCGGATGTAGCCACGACACGTATATCCACAGTACCCCTTCTGCCGGAACAGCCATTCAGGACAAACAGCAGCGCAGTAATGCCAGTCAGACAAAAAAACAAGCGTTTCATTACGATTCTGTCAGTATATAATCAGAAGAATGACCACCAGTCCAGACTGCACTCGTCAGTGAAATGAAAGAACAGCTGAAGTGTCCCCACCGGCATTTTCATGAGCGGGACGGTCACTTCAGTATAATCATCGGACTCAGGTATTTCCACGTAAGCCAGTACAGTGCTGCTGATTGAGGAGACAGTCTTCTTGGTGGAAATCCTCATAATACCCTTTCCTTTAACCCTTGCGGTGAATCCGTTGGCGCCATTCCTGAAATCGACATTAGAGAGGCCTATCATGCCGCCAGGCTTGTCAACCTCAGCACTCACGGTGATTCTCCTGATGTATTTTCCAACAGAATATAGCGTGTGGATATCCCTGCACCAGGCCATGGTCTCTCCTTCATTCCTGACATAAGGGTCCAATGTTCCAATCTGCTCTATGCCGGACTCAGTGGTTGCCGATGCACGCAGGTAACTGAATTTTCCGTTTTTCTCATCCACCTGAAGTTCACTCATGCATGTACTGCGCAGTTCTGATTGGTCCGTTATGATGTTCTTCCAGTCATTGCTCTGCCTCATGGCTGCCTTCAGTGTGCGTGTATGATAGAGGATATAATACTTGCCCTTGAACTTGACAACCGCATGATGGTTGTTGCCGCTACCGCCTGCCCATGACGCATCACCCGGATTGTCAAAGAAAGCTCCCACGTATTGGAACGGTCCGAGCGGTTTATCCGATGTCATATAAGCAATCTTGGCCACTCCGGGATTACTATTACCGGTCCAGTTGGAACAATAGCTGTAGAGATATTTTCCACCCACCTTGTTGATTCCCGAGTCCTCAAACAGATATGGAGGCCTTATTTCCACTGGTTCACCAACTATGGATATCATGTCATCGCCAAGCTGGACACATCGGGCTGAACCCGGATCTGATGCGCTCAAGCCATCCGTACCTCCTCCGAAATAGAGATATGCGATACTGTCATCATCTATCAGGACAGCAGGATCAAACAGCCAGGGGACCTGGGATCCGGAGCAGTTGGGAGTGCTGCGGGATATCAAGGCATGACCCAGGGGATCTTTCCACGGCCCGTATGGCGTGTCCGATGTCACAACCCCTACTCCTCCGCCATTATCAGCAAAATAGAGAAAGAACTTCTCCTTGCCGTCAATTGTCTTGTGAGCGGCACAGGGAGCCCAGCTGTTATTTGCCCATTTGGCCACACCACCGTTTCCGGCTATAGGCTGAGCCCCATGGTCTGTCCAGTTGACCAGGTCAGAGGAAGAGATTATGCTGATTTTCCTTATATCACTGTATCCGCCGTCAATGAAATTGCCGTTTGAGTCAAACATGTGGTCATCGGTCATATATACGTACAACCGGCCTTCATATTCCATCCCGAAAGGGTCAGCGCCAAACTTGTGCCCCATCAACGGATTGTGGTTACCGACCTTCTTGAAGATGGTGCCGTTCAACTTTACCTTAGAGAAAACGGTCTTGAGCTCATTGTCGGTCAATTTATTGGTACCTTCGAATAACGGGGTGACAATGTTCATGCTGTCTATTGCAGACGATTCTATGGTATCATTCCCATGTAAAGCATCCCATACTGTCAGTTTACCTTCCGCCTTCAGATATGTGATGCTGTCTATGGAGTTGACGGCATGCCTGCTCAACTCGTTACCGTTCTGCCAGATGCTGAGCGATACAGAGTTGTTCTGAGACACAGCCGCCCCAAAGGGAAGGATAGAAATCAGCAATAACAGATGTACTTTTTTCATACCTGTCGTCTGTTTTTGGAATTCAAATGCCGAGATCCTTCTTGAAAGCCTCAATCTTGGTCAGTGCGGCAGCCTTGACTTTGAGATACTCCTTCTTGCTGGTCATAGGATGCTTGGCTTCCATATAGAATTTGATTTTGGGCTCGGTGCCAGAGGGACGTACCGATATCTTGTCACCTGCGGCAGTGAAGTACTGCAACACGTTTGAAGGCTCCGGCATAAGCAGATCCGTGACTTTACCTTCGGCATCAGTCTGCTTAAGCAGTTTGAAATCCTTTATGAGAACCACCTTTTCACCGGCCAACGACTTGGGCGGATTGGCGCGGAACTGTTCCATCATGGCCTTTATTTCATCAGCACCGCTCTTACCGGGTTTCACAACGCTTACTGCAGCCTCCTGTGAGAATCCGTACTCCTGATATGCATCCAGCAGCAGGTCCCAGAGAGTCTTGCCGTTCTCCCTGGCCCATGCGGCAATCTCAGCCATCAGAGAGCAGGCTGATACAGCATCCTTGTCACGAACGAAATCCTCGGCAAGGAAACCGAAGCTCTCCTCACCTCCGCCAATGTAATGCTTACCCTTGGCGTTTTCATCAGCAATGACCTTGGCAATCCACTTGAAGCCGGTATAGCAGTCAAACATCTCCAGATTGTTCCTCTCTGCTATGCGACTGATAACTTCAGTTGTCACGATTGTCTTTACAATGTACTCCTTACCGGTCATTTTTCCCAGCTTGGTATATTGGGTTATGATATAATACAGGAATATCATTGCGGTCTGGTTACCATTGAGCAGTGTCAGTTCGCCCTTGTCATCGCGGCAGGCCACACCCAGACGGTCAGCGTCAGGGTCCGACGCCATCACAATGTCAGCATTCAGCTTGCGGGCCAGCGACAGAGCCATGGTCAGTGCCTCAGGATATTCCGGATTGGGTGATACTACAGTCGGGAAGTTACCGTCCGGTATCATCTGCTCGGGAACACAGTTGACGTTGGTGAATCCCCACTGCCTGAGTGAACGGGGAATCATAACGCGGCCACATCCGTGCAGCGGAGTATATACTATGCAGAGGTCATGGTTGCGCTTAACCAGATCCGGATCAATGCAGATTCCCTCGATAGCATCCAGATATGGCTTGTCAACCTCCTCGCCAATTATCTGAATGAGTTCAGGATTACCATTGAACCTGATGTCGGAGACCCTAACCTTAGCCACCTCATCAATGATGCCGGTATCATGCGGAGCCAGCACCTGCGCACCGTCCTCCCAGTATGCCTTGTAACCGTTGTACTCACGGGGGTTATGGCTGGCAGTAACGTTCACTCCGCTCTGACAGCCTAAGTAGCGTATGGCGAAAGACACTTCCGGTGTTGGTCTGAGGTCATCGAACAAATAGACCTTGATACCGTTGGCACTGAATATGTTGGCTACTGTCTCAGCAAACAGGCGTCCGTTGTTGCGACAGTCATGTCCTACCACAACCGATATCTCCTTACGCTCCCTGAAGTTCTTGTTCAGATAGTTGGCCAAGCCCTGGGTGGCCATTCCGACAGTGTATATATTCATGCGGTTGGTACCCGCGCCCATGATTCCGCGCAATCCTCCTGTTCCAAACTCCAGATCCTTGTAGAAAGCGTCTATAAGATCAGCCTTGTCCTCTTTTTCAATGAGAGCCTTTACCTCCTCACGTGTCTTCTCATCGAAAGAACTGCCCAACCACTCCTGAGCCTTGGCAGTTACCTGTTCCAACAGTTTATCCATAAGTATATTTATTTATTGAATATTCACAATTAGCAAAGATAAGACTTATTTTCCTAACATTCGCCGCAAAAAGGAATAGATTTTGACCTGAAGGAAATAACCACGGAATGAGATACACGGACAATACCCGAACTTGAATTTGAGGCCTGCGGGAAGCATACTCCTGTCAACATCACACCATACTGCCCTGAACCTCTCCAATGCACGGTCCTCATCCATAACCTCCTTATGGTTCAGCCAGAACAGGCATATACCGGTTAAGTTAATCCAACGTTCCCTCTCAAAAGCAGACAGGACCTCCCTGCACTGGCCGGTCATCTTCAGTTGCTGCGCCATAGAGGTATTAGCTTCAAGCAGGTCAAGCCTCAACGCGGATATTCCGTTAGTCTGGCTTTCCTGGTGCTGACGGTAATAATATATACCGTCACATATTCTGACAGTTCCGGAATGAAGATAGTGCATCCTTGTGGTATTGTCATCACTGTAAAGACGGCAAGTGGTGTCATACGGCCATTTCCTGAAAAGATCTGTCCTGGATACATAAAGACCATGTATAGACCAGTCAAGCGTTAGTTCAAAAGCCTCCTGTCCGCTCCAGACCACCTTGTCTGAACGCATGGGGTAAGGCGTCTGTCCGTTCTCATCAAACCATACAAGATGAAACAGCACAGAGCCGGTATCCAGGTTTGAATCAAGCAGACTGACAGCTTTTTCAAGTGCATCCGGCGAGAGGAGGTCATCGGCATCAAGCATTGTGATATAATCTCCGTCCGCAACCTCAATACCCATATTCCTCGCTGAAGCCTGGCCTTTGTTCTCTTCACATTCCAAAAGGGTTATACGTTCGTCTGCAGCGGCATATTCCTTCAGGATGGAAAGTGTGGAGTCAGTAGATGCATCATCAATACAGACTATACTTATATCTTTCAGGGTCTGTCCTGTCAGCGAGTCCAGACATTCCCGAATATACTTCCCGGCATTATAAGCCGCAACAAGAACTGTCACTCTGCTCATAAACCGATTTTATTTCTTATCTTTTCACTTATGAAACGGATGAACGAAGTATGCTTCTTCAGAAAATGGAACGAATAAGCGGAGGAAATAAAAAGAAGGATTATTCCTGCCACCAAACGCCATACTCCATCCAAGAAACTGGATGTAATCCAGGAAACCGCAATAACAGGCAACTGGACTGAAAAAACGGTCATTGCGCGATGTGATAGTGTCACTCCATAACGGACTCTCGTTATGAGACATACCATAGCCATATCGAACATCGCGGCGACGGTTAGGGCTGTCCCCGTCATGGTTATCCCCCAGAAATGAAAAAATAGCAGCACCGTAAGCACGAAAACTACATCATACAACACCTCTTGAAGCATGAAAGTGCGTGAATCACCCTTGGCGAGAGAAACGTATGAGAGCGGTTGTGTCATAGCCTTGAAAGCCAGACCTACAGCCGCTATCCTGGCCATGGGGACAGCATCAGAGAACCTGGAGGTAAGAAGCAGACTTACAATCACTGCAAGAAACACTATGAAGCCCACAATCAAGGGTGCCATAAGCAGGATGGCCACTTCAGCCTGCGAGTTCACCAGAGAGTTAATCTTCTCCTTGTCACTGTTAACGGCTGAGAGTCTGGGAAAATAGTCCGATTCCATGGCCGAGAACACAAAGAGCCCCAGATAAGAGATGAGGAGATAACCGGCACTGTATATACCTGTAATCTCGGCATTTCCGTATTTCATCAGATAGTTGGCTATAATGGAAAAGGCTCCTGCTCCAAAAAAAGATGTGGCCGTGAAAAACATCCCGAGCCTGATCATTCCGAAACCCTTGGATAATGTAGCAACTGAAAAAGGTCTGATCCTGTATTTAAAGGCACGGAATGAGTAAAAGCAGGTCACTACCATCGAAGCAAAGGAAACCATCACCAGTGAGGGGACAATACCCAAAAGCCTGTATTTCCATAACAACGGAACGGAGATACACAGTGTGAGCGCCACGGTTATCAACTGACTCTTGGCTAACTGCATCAGCATTCCTGTGCCTTTCATGATGGCAGTCTCACCTCCATTTATTGCACTGAACGCCACTAATGGAGAGAGCAGCAGGAACGATAATGTGTAACCTTTGTCTCCCTCAAAAGCCCAATAGCTGAACAGTTGTGACAGTATTATGCACACGAACATGCCAGCTACTGCCGTAATGAATGACCATGTACGTGTCACCAGGATACTCTCCTGTAATAAATCGGTATCATCCCTGCCCCTGCATTCTGAGATGTTCTTTACTGCGCTGAACGGAACTCCCAGATCTGTCATGCTTTTAACCAGATTCAGTGTCCTGTTGAACGACTCATTAATTCCGAAACCGGTTGGTCCGAGAAACAGGGACACGAGTTTTGTCTTGACAACGGTTATGAGAGCGACTATACCCTGCACGCCACCAAACAGACCTGTGTATTTTATTATGCGGTCGTATGTGTCCGACTGATTGGAAGCTCCGCGGACTCTTTCGGTTTTTTCTCTTGCCACGTTATAACTAACGGTAATATATTTACAAAATTATATATAAACTGTAATAACGTGGCTGTTTTTACGTTTTTGAAACAGTATATGGCAAGATTATCAGTCATAATTCCCGTCTACAACAGCGCATCTACCCTGAAGAGATGTGTTAAGAGTGTCTTGTCCCCTGACCTTGAGGATATGGAGATAATTCTGGTGGACGACGGTTCTACCGATGACAGTCCCGGCCTGTGTGATTCACTTGCCTCTGAGAATGGATGCATTAGGGTGATACATAGGAAGAACGGCGGTCTTAGCGCCGCCAGGAATACCGGCATTGAAGCATCTGACAGCGAATGGATATCTTTCGTGGACAGCGACGATGAAGTAGCTCCGGGAACTTTTGCTGATAATTCGGAATGGACAGAATCCGATTCAACAATTGACCTGGTGGAGTACCCTATAACCGTACATGCAGGATCTGCCGATGCCTTTGATATCGTTTTCCGACCGACTGTCACCAATGCGCCGGATTCATTCAGGCATTGGATATTGAATGAGGGATATAATCACTGTTATGCCTGCAACAAGATATTCCGCCGCAGTCTGTTTGACAGAATAAGGTTTCCCGAAGGTGAGAATTTTGAAGATGCCGCTATCTGTCCCGATATCATTCGCATATGCCGTCAGATACGCTATTCAGACAAAGGCAGATATATATATTACAAATCTCCCGACAGCATAACCCGAAGATACAGGTTCCGTAACCAGGAACCGCTGTTCCGGCATAATTTCAGACTGCTTGAGGAGGTATATGACCAGGAGTTCAATACTTCTGTCAAGACCAAGCTATGGAATATTTGCCTTAACCTCCTGATTGACCTTTGCCGATGCAATGACGCTGACTACTCATACATAAAGCAGTTTGTTCCCAAAATGGTATCTTATAGGCCGGCAATACCCCATGTCCTCAAAAGCGGCATTCCTATCGGACAGACCTTAAAGATTCTCTCCACCTGCATCATAGGAGTAAAGGGACTCTGTCTGATACTCGGAATAAAAAAATACCAGTCATGATATCTGTTATCATACCATATTACAACCAAGACGGAAATCCAGCCACTGAATCTCTGCTGTGTCGTGCCATCCGTTCAGCCGTATCAAATCTTGAAGGATTCTTCCCTTACGAGATTCTTGTCATCAATGACGGTTCTCCATCGGACCCGTCATTTGACGGTATTGATACGGCCCGTATCAAGTATTTCCGTCGCCCCCACGGCAGACTGGGAGCAGCCAGGAACTATGGTATGGATAATGTATCGGGCAGCATTGTCCTGTTCCTTGATGCCGATGACTACTATTATCCCGGATCACTGGTTCCATGCATCAGGAAAATGATTGATACTGGAGCTGACTTGCTTGGTTTCGGCATGAAGGAAACACGTAACATGACCGGTATCGACAATCCCCGATATAAGGAACCGGTTTTTGAAGAACCGGTGACAGGAAACAGATATATGAGCCGTCACAATCTGTTCGGGAGCGCCTGCCGCTATCTGATTTCAGTTTCACTGATAAGAGAGAACGAACTGAGATTCATGGAAAACGCTTTCATTGAAGATGAAGAGTTTACTCCCAGAATGGTCTGGCTGAGCCGCAGGTTTGTAAACACGAAATTCCCGGTCTATGCATATTGCATCCATCCCGGCACAATAACCACATCATCCTCAAGGACACTTACCGATGAGAAAGCCGCCCATACACTCATTGCACTCAGGCACCTGGTTTCCTTCAGGAATGAGCACTCGGACTGTCCCCACGACGGATTGGACAAGAAGATAAATTATCTGAGTCTGGATCTTCTGCGCAGAACCCTCAGAAGGAAAGAGTGGAAAAAGGTGATCATTCAACAGAAGGAAGCTCTTTCACACATGGGCCTGTTTCCGCTTCAGGACAAGGGTTATCCGCTGGGATTCCGACTCTACTCACTACTATTAAGAAGCCATGCAGGCCTTCATATACTTCACATGGCTGAACTGTTCTGCAAATGAAAATACTGCTACTCGGAGAATACAGCAATGTACACAACACTCTTGCCCTTGGACTGAGGGCATTGGGCCATCAGGTGTGCGTTGCAAGTGACGGAGACGGCTGGAAAAACTATCCGCGCGACATAGACCTTTCCCGTGAGAACAAAGGAAAAGGCACATTCCTGTTTAATCTGATCAAATCACTTCCTCACATGAAAGGATATGATGTGGTACAACTCATCAACCCCATGTTCCTTGAACTTAAGGCTGAACATATAGAACCAATCTACAGGTTTCTCCGACGACACAACGGCAAGATTGTCTTGGGAGCATTCGGAATGGACCACTACTGGGTTAGCGTTAACAGCGTCATCCGTCCTCTCCGCTATAGTGATTTCAATTTTGGTGATATGCCACGTACAGACCCTGAGGCGGAGATTTACAGGAAAGAGTGGACCGGCACCCGTAAGGAACTGCTCAACAAGACGATTGCCTGTGATTGTGACGGAATAGTGGCAGGATTGTATGAATATTGGGCCACATATCATGAAGTATCCGCACCCGGAGCCGACAGTCGTCCGGTCTGTAACAAAATGACCTTCATTCCATTTCCTATTGTATTGCCTGAGAAGCCTGTCACAACCGCCTTAGGAGACAGATTCAGGATATTTGCCGGTATCAGCCGCGGACGTTCCGCATACAAAGGAACAGATATAATGATTGAGGCCGCACGTGAAGTAATGAAAGCTTATCCCGACAAGATAGAACTGAGGATTGCCGAAGGAATCCCATTCAATGAATATACCAGAATGATGGAGGGTAGCGATGCCATTCTGGACCAGCTGTACAGCTACACCCCATCCATGAATTCCCTTTTAGCTATGTCAAAAGGAATTATAGATATTGGTGGAGGGGAACCTGAAAACTACATTATACTCGGTGAGGAAGAACTTAGACCCATCGTGAACGTACTGCCTTGTAAGGAAAGTGTCTATTCTGAGATAGAAAGACTGACACTGAACCCGGAAATCATTCCTGAACTGAAACGCCAGTCAGTGGAATATGTACGCCGGCATCATGATTACATAAAAGTGGCACAGCAGTATCTGGATTTTTACCGTACCCTGTAACCGTTCACGCTATTGAAGTGAAAAAGATTCCTATAACACTCCGGAATGGTCCGGTGCCTTGTGCTTGCGGAACTTCCAGCGAAGGTCAGAGAGCAAACGTCTGGTGAAAGAGCCGTATGCGTAAATGTACCGTAGAGAAGGCAGGGAGAGTATCAGAGCTACCAATGCCCACCTCCACGGAAGGAAGATGAAATATACCAGACACCATACAATAAATGATATAATGGACAACCCGAACCTGGTCCCGAATCTGGCCGTATTGTAGAATGCGTCGTCCTGCACCCTCCCCAAAATAATAACGGTAGGAATCCATATTAACGAGCTTACCAGGCCGCTGAACAGATAATATGGCAGACCTGCGAGAGCTATCAGGAACTTGATCAAGATCTTACCCCACCCCTTCTCATCGGCTATGGAAAAGACCGATATACCGTTCTGGATACGCCATAGTCTCAGGCTGTCTGTCTTCTTGAACAGTTCTGCCGAAGCTTCCGGATTGCTCTCCCGCATGGATAGGACATCCCTGATCAGCGACTGGTCAACAGCCTGATTGCGCATCAGGCCCTTCAGTTTACAGCCTGCCTCCGACTCAACCTTGGACAGGGTGCAGGCAAAGACCTTCCTGTCGGCAGCCTTGAGCTTGACATATTCCCACATGGAATCATAATCCTCATCGTCGGGAAGATAGGAAATCAATCCGGAAAGTCTCTCTCTGAGCATCTCCCGGAGCTTAAGCATCTGGACAGGCCATGGCTCACCGGCATTATCCTTTATGTAACCGCTTATATCCAAAGGCTTGCCGAATCTTATGAGGACTGTTGAACGATAACGGTAATAATCACCATACTCAATACCTATCGGGATAATATTCACCTGTTCTTCCTTACCTGAATGTTCATAGACTGAACTGGCTATATGGAAGATTCCCTTACTGAGTTTGAGAAGAGAATGTTTGGGCCTGTGAGTGGCTTCGGGGAAGAGCACTAAGGGCACCTTATCCATGAGTATGTCTGTAGCCTGAGCTATCACCTCATCATTCCTTTTAACGGCCTCAATGCCGTCTCTGATACGATAGATGGGCATAACCTTAAGGAATGTGAGCCAGTTAGCCGCAGTCTTTTTCCGGAAAATATCCGCACGTGCCATGAAGACTTTCTGCTTTCTTGTTGATGAGAGCAGGACCAAAGCATCCATAAGAGCATTGGTATGGTTTGATGCCCATATGGTACATCCTTCTGAAGGGATATTCTCAAGCCCTTCCACCTGATACTTGCAGTAGGAGCTCTTTACTGCCCAATCCACGAATATTTTTAGGAAAAAATATCTGAAGTTTCCGTCCTGAATCTTTTCTTTCATTGCCTGACATTTCGTTTTGACAGACCAACCGAATCAAAACCTGTATATCTGAATAGCGCAGATAAGGCAAGACCCGAAATGATATGCCATATTCCCCACCACGCTGTGACAAATACCATACCACCCATTGCTATCTCAGGCGGAAATATATTCGAATTGAACAACAGCATGAGTCCCAGTCCGGAGTTCTGTATTCCCACTTCAAGGGTTACGGAACGACGGTCTTTAACAGGCACATGTCCTATTGTGGATGCGGTATAGCCTATACCGAGACCGGCAAGATTATGGACCAGAACGATGATGAAGATTACTCCTATATATTTTCTGAATGAACTGTAATTCTGCGAAAGCATCATGACGACTACACCTAAGAAAATGGCAATGGAGATATAACGCATAATCTCCTTAAGACGATCAGCCATCTTAGGGGCAAACCGGACAGTAAGGAAGCCAAGCAATACAGGGACACCTACGATTGTTATCACTGCAAGTGAAACTTGTAGAGGTGATATCTGAAGCGGCTGGAGCATGTTGCGGGCCGCCAGGTCAAAATATTTCACGTAAAGTCCGCCCCAGATGGCATAATTGATGGGGGTGAAGATTGGTGCTCCGAGTGTGGTGATGGTACTCATAAGCACAGAGAGTTCACTGTTTCCCTTAGAATAAGATGACATGAAATTCGAAACCGCCCCTCCCGGACAGGAGGCCACCAGAACAAGTCCCATAGCCACCGTGGGTGAAAGAAGGTTATGAAGTGATGCACAGAGGATAAAGGTGAACAGGGGAAGTATGATCCACTGGCATACCAGCCCTATAAACAACGACCGTGGCCTGTTGAAAACCCCTCTGAAGAAATGAGGTTTGAGACCCAATGCCACACCATACATGACAACGGCCATGAAAACCCCAAGCAGGCGTGTTCCCGTCTGACTGAAACTAATGGTTTCGGCATCCAGCTGTTGAAGCAGGTTTCCGTACATTGATTATCGCCTCTTTCGAAATTACCCGCAAATTTAAGTAATAATGTCCAATTGTCCAAAAACCGCACTTATCCTTAGAAAAACTGTTGTATCTTAGCACCTGATAAATTGCTCCCGGAATGAAGATTCTCCTGATAGTGATAGGGAAAACGGACAGGAAATGGCTTGAGGAGGGCATAGGAGTCTATTCCGAAAGGATAAGCCATTTTGCCCAGTTCGGGATACAGGTCATTCCCGACCAGAAGAATACCCGGAACATGGATGCCAGCGTGCAGAAGGAACGCGAGTGTGAATCCGTCCTGCGACTGCTCCAGCCCGGTGACGATGTCTGCCTTCTCGATGACAAAGGATCCGAGATGACCTCCATACAGATGGCATCATGGTTAGAGAAGCGAATCAGCCGATCATCCAAAAGACTGGTTTTCATAATAGGCGGACCTTACGGCTTCTCTTCCGGACTATACGACCGTGTTACGGAGCGCATTTCGCTCTCCAGAATGACTTTCTCGCACCAGATGGTCAGGCTGATATTCGTGGAGCAGCTGTATCGGGCTTTCGCCATTATCAACAAGCTGCCCTATCACCATGAATAACGTTTATCTGAAGGTATTCACCGCATCAATTACTTCAAGAACCTCCTCATCGGTTATAACCGGACTGATAGGCAGGCTCAATTCCCTGTCATGTATCCTCTCCGTAACAGGAAGACTCAGGCTGTTCCATCCGCTGTAACACCTCTGCCTGTGCGGAGGTACAGGATAATGGATTACAGTACGTACTCCCCTCTCCCACAGATATTCCTGCAGTTCATCACGCCTTTCCGTGAAAACGGGGAAAATGTGCCACACATTGGATTGTTCCGGCAGAATGACCGGCATCGAGACCAACGGATTACTGATGCCTTCCGTATATATGGATGCAACATGACGACGCGCAGCGTTGTCTTCATCAAGATGTTTCAGCTTGACCCTCAGTACAGCCGCCTGGATTTCATCCATACGGCTGTTCCGACCCTGATAATCGAATATATATTTATGCGGTGACCCGTAATTGGCCAGAGTGCGCACCGTCTCCGCAAGTATGCCGTCATTGGTAGTCACAGCACCGGCATCGCCTAACGCCCCCAGATTCTTCCCGGGGTAGAAGCTGTGCCCCGCCACATCGCCCAAGGAACCGGTCCTGCGTCCGTTCAGCGTCATGCACCCCTGCGCCTGGGCATTGTCCTCTATCAGCTTCAGTCCGTGACGACGGCATATATCGGCCATATTGCCGGACCAGGAGAGTCGCCCGTACAGATGCACTGTCATGAGAGCCCTGGTCCTGGACGTGATGTGAGCCTCTATCAGACTCTCGTCTATCTCAAGGGTCTCCCATCGCGGTTCCACAAGCACAGGTTTCAGCCCGTTTCCGGTTATGGCCAGTATCGAGGCGATAAAGGTGTTGGCTGGAACCAGGATCTCATCGCCAGGACTCATGACGCCCATTTCAATATAAGCCCTTAAAATCAGCCAAAGCGCATCCAGTCCATTGGCACAGGTCACACAGTTATGTACATCTATATACTCGGCATACTCGGACTCAAACGCACTAACCTCGCCTCCACCGAGATACCGTCCGCTATCGACAACTCGCAAGACAGCCTCGTGAATCTCATCGGAATACTTTCCGGTAACTTTGCCAAGCGGAAGGAACTCTATCATAACTCAAAACAGCATTTCGTATGTGTCATAAACAACGGAACGGGCTCCGAATCCCTCCTTCTGGAAGATTAGCCCCTCATTCAGATATCCGCCTCCGTTCTCGGTGGAGACCCCGAAATCAAAATAGGAACGGTCTGCATATACAACAGTTATGAGATTGTGGAGCAGCAAGTCCAGGGCACCGTCCCTCTTTCCTTCGGCCGATGAGGCAAGATACTGCGTATGAACCACATGGCCCATATCATATATCAAGGCACCTGCAACGACATTACCGCCTTCACGCGCCACATACAGCTTTATCTGCTCCGGGAAACGGCTGTGAAGCAACTGCAGTTCCGCCACCGTATGCACAGGTTTCTTGCGGTGCTTTTCCATCAGGATTCCAGCCAGGATTCTCCAGAAGGCCTCCAAATCACCAGTCATGTTACCCGCATCTACAGTAACCCCCGCCTTGAGAGCCTTGACGCATCCCGACTTGCGCGACTGCCGCATAGGCAATCTCCTTGTGCAGTCTATAACCGATGACACGCCTCTTTCCTTCAGGGTCCCGCCACTGCGAAAAAGCGCATACAGATCCTCCTCGGCCGGAAGCGTGCTGTATATATATGGTATTGGCTTGTAGAGCCAGCGGTGTGCGCCAAGTTCGCGCTTCATCCAGTCAATGGCGCAACTGAACACCTCCAGGGCATCAACGGCAATCATGTCGGCAGGAACTATCAGGCCGCCGTAGGTAAGGCCGCCGTGTGACTGCACCGTACCCTCTTCGCAGCACCAATTGGCAGGAAGCATAGCTATCAGCCTGCCGTGCTTGTAGAACATGAGCGAACAGTCGGTGAAACGGTCACTGTGGTAGTCCATATATCTGCGGTCAAACAGGAACGTCCCGTTTTTGGATACCTTGACGAACGCGTTCCACTCCTCCATACGGCTCTCGTCATACCTCACTACCGACAGTTGTTCAGTCAGGTACTCGCTATAGTCATTAATATAACCTGAGGCATTATAAGGATGCGATGCAAACACCACGCATACAGTACCCGGAGCAAAGTCGCGCAAATCGCACCACACACCAGGAGGTATCAGGATACCCTTCCTGGGGGAATCCATACGCACCTCAATACTGCGGGTCCCGTCATCAACCATTATGGTGAATGCCCCGCTTACAGGAACAACAACTTCGGCAGATTCACTGTGAGAATGTCCGCCTCGTGTCTTTCCGTCCGGGACACCATATATCCAGAACACACGTTCTATCTGGAACGGTATCTGATGTGCCCCTTCGGCAAAAGCCAGGGCCCCGCGGTCATCCACTGCTTCGGGGAATTCTATTATCCTGCATCCCCTGGGCATGGGGGGTGTCACACTCTTATCTGACATATAGGCTGTTCCTTTTACGGAACCGGTCATAATCCGATTCCCTTTCAAAAATAACGATTAAAACCGTTCGTTGTTGTTTTTTGAAAAATATTCATTCCAAAACTTGCAAGACTCAAAACCGTACATTACCTTTGTGCCCGCTAAAGGATTCCGAACCAACGGTTCCCAAGGAAGTTTGGGTGAGTGGCTGAAACCAGCAGTTTGCTAAACTGCCGTACGGGTAACCGTACCGGGGGTTCGAATCCCCCAGCTTCCGCCTCCTTTTGGCAGGCAATACATAACCGATGGCGCTTTCATCTAACGGTTAGGATACAAGATTCTCAATCTTGGCATACGGGTTCGATTCCCGTAGGCGCTACACGAAAAGGTCCGTCTTACGGACCTTTTTTTGCATTTTTGTTAAAGTTTATAAACCAGTCAACTTGGTTCAGTCGTAAGACAGTAATCTGACAACCAAAATCAGCAAATTACAAGCCATACTCATTGAGTAAGCTTAGAGCGAGCCTAGAGCGAGCCTAGAGCGAGCCTGAACCGAGCCTGAACCGAGCCTGGACTATGGGTATAGCGGTAAAACTCCGGTTAAATGTATATTGCAGCTTTGTTTCAGAAATCCGCATCCAGCACATACGGTGTGCCGGAAGCTGTTATTCCTGCGCCCGTCACGGTGAAGTTGGTGCTGTAGGAGTTGTTGTAGAACTCCACGTGAGCGCAACCTAAGGAATCCGTTATCACGTTGGGGTTCCAGTATAGCGTGCGGCGGTAATCAACATCACCCTCGATGGGACCTTCCGGGTACTGCGGGCTGTAGAACTCGGCCCTCTGCGGTGTGAATCCCTGCATGGTGGTGATGCGCTGGCCCAGGTTGCGCTTGGCGCTCTCGCTCATCAGCTCGTGGTCCTCCTTGACCTGCACATCTATGAGGTAGTATTTGCTCTGCCTTAAACCTGACTGACCGCCGTTCATGGCCGACAAGGCGGGAGTTATGCTTTTTTTTCTGATAAGATCCATATAAAGTGGTACACTTTCTTTTATATCTGTAAGCACCGAGGGCTCGTCGAAAACGAGTATCCCCTCTATGTCACGTGTGTCTAGTTCCCACGGATGCATGTATTGACCACTTACCAAGCATTGCTCTTTGTTGTGCACGTACCAGAACACGGGTATGCCGTCAAGAAAGAACTCGCCAATCAGCGGTATCTCTTCTTCCACTATCTGTCCGGCATTCCATCCCCACACTGAATCCGCACGAAGACTATCTCTAAACATATAGGCTCCTTCAGCAAATCCTTCAAAGTCATTGTAATCATTTTGATTCAGCCTCTTTAGGTAAATGTTTCCCATTCTTGATTTTGCAGGATCCCAGGATCCTACATATCCTTTGCCCAGCAGATAGCCCAGCACGTTGGGAGGATAGTTGCCCAGGTCCAGCTCCGTCTCCACGTCCTTCTCCACATCCAGCGCATGGAAGGTGAAGTAATCCACATAGCGCCTCCTCTCCCTGATGGTCACTTCAGGCAGTACTACCACGCTGCGGTCACGTCCCGAACCGTAGTAGAGCTCCTCACTCACATCCTCTATCACCTCCTTCCCTGTGTAGAGCGCGGTCTCAAGGTTCAGCTCACCTGGGTCAATGGCACGGGCATCAGGCACGAGAGCCCTCTCAAGCCTCATCCTCACCCTGCGTTCGAGTGAGAAGAGCCCCTTCTTCTTGTCATCCTTCTCTACAAGCAGGTAAAGGTCAGCCTGACCGTCGTAGTCCTTGACGTTGAACCCGAAGTATCCGAATTGTCCAGCCGGGAGGCGTGACCACTCCACCTGGTCGCTTCCGTCAGGACTGATGGACATGAAGACGCTGAGTCCCTCCTTGAGCATCTTCTTTTCTATCCTTCCGCTGGCAACTATCCAGCCGTTCACGCTAAGGCTGTCCTCCAGACGGCGAGTCTCACGGAAGTTGGCGTTGCCGGACATCACCATCCAGTCATAGCGGCTGTAGGAGCTCCACCCCTGAACCATCATGAGCAGGTCCAGCGCCCTCAGGTGCTTCTCGTCCATCGACTCGAAATAGTACTCAGGACGGCTTATGCACCCCTTGAGGTCCGATGACAGCAACAGGTCCGTCAGTATGTTCTCGCTGTAGGCAGTGCCGTAGTCAGCGGCATCACGTACGGAGAGGCAGAAACGGTCCCTGAAAGGCGTGCCGTCACGCATGTCCGTGAGCTTGAAGTCCAGCCCTATCTTCTCGAAAGGAGCATAGACGTTCTTCGCCGTGCTCACACTCAGGCTTGGAGGATGGAATTCCGGCACTGAGTGGAAGACGGTCCTCGTGGCCAGTATCTCACCCATATCGGTGAAGAGCGTCAACTGGCATACCCCGTGAGGCCAGTCATGGGTGTTTAAGCCCACCGTCATCCCTTGCTTAAGGTTGATATGGATTATCTTGTTGCAGTACAGCTCCCCACGGCACGTCACAGTCAGGCCTACAGTCTTGTCCTTGGCGTCATAGTCGCGGTTTATGCGTACGGTCAAGGTATCACTGTCTATCCGGTCCACCCGCATGTTGTATGACTTGTTCCTGCATTGCGGCAGGCTCACGCTCTTGCTCAGGCTGCCGGACGTGAAGCGTGCTCTTGGCGGAACGGACCCCGGAGTGTATGTGAACACCCCCATGCCGTCATGCTCGGTCACGGCCGTCACCTCCTGACCCTCGTCACGGAAGGTGAGAGTGCCGTCTATACCCCTTCCCTTACTGTCGGTAGCCTTGAAGGCCACACGGCACTCCACGCCACGGACCAGTTGTCCGCCCTCAGGGTAGAACGTCACGTTCACGTCATCCATCCTGGGCAGTGCAGGACGCTCCTTCTCCGTCCACTTGCCCTGGGTGAGGGTGCGGTTGGCATAGTCACCGTCCTTGGCCGGTTTCCCGAACACGGGCAGGACCCTGGAGAACACCACGTCCGGGCTGAAGTTCATCATGTGCTGAGTATATGCACGTATCTCGTAGTAGCCGCTCGGATAAGGCAGTATCCCTCGCAGCTGGCGGGCCTGCTCGGTGGATTCGTCCACAAGGGTGAAGGAGCCGTCGGCCTGGCCGGCGCGGACCTTGAGCTTGAGGCGCTGAAGCATGACCCCGCTCGGTGAGAGCAGGTCCACGTAGAGCACTGTGCTCTCGGCACGCTGAAGGTTGGTGGCGTTCACTACGAAAGCCTTGAACCAGATGGTCTCGCCCGAAAAATAGGCCGTGTTGTCGAAATGCAGATAGACTTTCTCCTGAGGATATATCTCATTGAACAGGTGGATGTAACCGCCATGGAACAAGATACCTTCCGAGGGGTCGTATTTGAAAAGCTTGGCCGAACCTCTGGGTTGGTTAACATAAAACTGTACATACCAAGGAGCATCGGCAAAGGGATTTAAGAAATATTCCCCCGCAGAATGACGTGGTTTTTGATTAGGATTACGAACCAAAGAGAAATTAAAATTTTCATCATCGGATTCAGGTCGGTTCCAGTATTGCAGTTCGTAGGGCAATTGAGGATAAACACCGTAGTTAATAGACGACGGATTATACGGATTATCCTGCGCATAGACAAGCACGCACAGGTTCAGCAGGACAAATAATATGGTCAGACGCCTTGACATAACAGATTGAATCTTTGGTCCAAATATAGCAAAATGTATTGAATAATATCAATCAGAGAGGTTCGGATCCCATACTGGCCGGATAGGTATGGCGAACTCGTATGTGTATCCCTTGTCTCCCGTCATTGGTCCAGATCCGCCTGTTATTATTCCGCCGCCATCTCCCGTGATGGTTCCTGATGATGAAGAGACAATTACCTGGTTAGTTTGGGGATTGACCTGAGCATACCAGCACCACCGCTCATGGTCTCCCACCTGGTTTGCGTAAAACGCTCTCTCCCCGCTCTGAAAGACTATCGTGCATTCATCACTTTCCTTGCCGTATGCCCAACCGAAGCCGTAGCTGTTATAGTATCCGGCTGCCGGAATGCAGATAGAGTTGCCGTTGCCAGTGAACTCTGCCACATAGCCGTCGCCCATGGTATGCAGCGTCATCTCGCAGGACCCGATGAGCTCGTCTATCTCGGCCTTGGTGGGCATGCGCCAGTGGCCGGACATGGCCGCATGGGCAGCGTCGTATTCTGTACCGCAGATATTGTTCCCTACATCTACATATCTGTTCTGGTATGAGTTCCACAGGCTATACTTGGAACGGTCAGCGTTGGTGGAAGGTAGAGTCTCACCCCATCTGTAGTAGCCTCCCCATTCCTGCGGTTCCTCCGCTCCCAGGTTGCAGCTAGCCCACTTGACGCTCAGCCCCAGATCCACGGCCTGCTCGTCCGGATGGCGGGTGGTGAGAGTCCTGACAGGACCGTATAGCATCTGGCCAGTATGCTCAACCTGAAGATATGTACGGTAACGATACTCCGTCCCGCACTTGAGCTCATGGAGGTTTATTTCAAAGGTGCCGGCATCATCGGTTGATGAGGCTTCCACGAAGCCATCCTCCAGGAGCGGTTCATCCTTATCGTGCGATATGGCTATTCCTGTCTTGCAGAGTGACAGGTCATTAGCATCGGTCCTTGCCCTTCCCGGCACCAATGCCTTGTAGAAGCCTACAGATTGAGCCTCAGCCGTCTCCAACGTGCAGTCAAATGCCTTCGTGGTAAAGGAGCCTGACATACTCTGCAGTCTCGTCCCTCCGTCCCTGGAAACATAGTATAGGCAGTATGAATAGGTGGTCTCCGGTTTCAGCTTTGTGATTATAGCTTCCATTACACCATCCGCATTGACCTTGATGCGTCCCACCTGAGGACAACCGGGATTGTTGTTGCCCTTGAGCCAGGAATCAAAAAAAGACTGTGCGCCTTCAGGGTCATCAGCGTACAGGATACCGCGTTGGCCGCTGTTAAGCTCATCGTATGTGACACCGGATATGGTGCCTGACACCGTAGCCGTAAAGGCCGTTGAGGAGACAGTAGGAGCGTATGATGCCTCCTGATCCTGTCCGTCAACCTCTTCATTCCTGCAGGACACTAATGCCAATGCAAAAAGAAAGAAAAGGAAAAGACACTTACATGAATCTCTCATAATCATAATGTAGTTAAGTGCTAATTTGCGAATATATATAATATCAAATACTATCAACGTATGCTTGAGGAGCAATTTGAATCATTCTTAAATAGCCACCATAATATGAATGACTGTATGCGTTAACTGACTCTTCTGTCAGATTTATCACCATGCCAGGAACAAATTGATTAAAATAATCAGTAACAACTGGTGCCTCACCAGAGGGGCCTACCTGGTGGAGTCCGGCACGCTCCTGTCTATGGAACAGACCGATGCGAACACTACTATGAGCAGTGATATACTGGTGATGTTCTTCATCCGTTTTGCCCGCATTCCTTCTGTTCATTTTACATTAACCGCCCGGACATTGAAGCATGAATATCTTGTAGCTGTTCTTGAATAACACCCTCCATTAGCCAAATAATAATAAATGGAATAATAAGGATCCGAATCATACAGATTGTTTGTCCAGTATGTAACGGCTGTTCCTTCCCATGCTTTTTCTCCACTGAAGACAGCTCCTCCTGCAGGCAGGAAGATGGAATTGCCTGTAGCATTGCTGAACACCTTATATCCGTCAACTCCGTCCTTATTCATCCAGGTCCATTCGCAGTTGTCAACCAGTTCCTTGAACTCCGCCGGAGAGGGAGTCCTCCAATTCTCTCCCCAATGAACAGTAGCCGCGTCATCCATAGGTTCGAGAACAGTCTTGTTATCCGTCACCCCTGAGTAACTGGTGTTACTCATATTGTATTTTAAAATAGAATATTGCATGTAACTATGCGGATCTTCTTCTCCATATTTATAATTAGTCCGTATTGATAGTTCTTTCTCCTCTGTTTCAGCCCATGCCACAAAAATACCGTAATCTGTTTCGGAATAAGCACCGATATTGATATCGGCCCATTTTACGGACACTCCCAGGTCAACGGGCTCACCAACCTTCATGTAGTGGTCAAAACTGTAGGTCTCACCGTAATAGACCTTCTGGCCAATGGTTATGTAGGCACGGTAATATACCTTTCCGAAAGGAAGACGCGTAAGGGTGGCCGTGAAATTGTTCTCCTGGTCGAACCTGTCCCCGTTCACGCTTTTGTCCCTGTCATATGACGGAGAGGAACTCGTGCCGTAGCATATCCCGTAGGTGAAGTTGTCATAGCCGGAAGTAAACCTCACCCATGCGCTGACTGTCATCGTTTCCTTGTCCAGCTCGCCGGTCACCACCTTGTTGCCCTCAAGGCTCTTAACCTCTCCGTAGAACGTTGCATCGTTAATGGTGACGTAAGCCCTGTAGAAGAACTCCCCGTAAGGGATGTCGTTCAGCCTTAGGGTATAGCTTCCGTCCTGCTCTGCTTCATTGGTTCCTATTACTGAGTTCTGAACGCTCAGGTTCTCCGTCGCTCCAAAGCACAGTCCGTATCTTATCTTATTGAAATCAGCTCCCATCTCGACTTTCGATGTTACCTCAAAGGTGGAAGGGTCCATATCGCCGGTTATAACCTCCACACCCTTGGTCGTGAAGGTCATCACATCGCCGTAATAGGTGACACCCTTATAGGTGATGTATGCGCGGTAGTAATATGCTGTGGCCATTGTGAGGTTGGTCAGGGAGCTGCTGAACATGTTACCGTTCTGGGTATTATAGAAGGCACACTCCACCCTCTTCAGTTTGAGGGCGCTGAACGCCTGGTCCGTGGAGTACTCGAAACCGAATGTGAAATCCTCCTTCCTGATGTCCGGCAGCACCAGCTTGCCGTATATAGTGGCGGAGAACATCTCCAGACTCTCCACCTCCTGTGTCACTGCCTCGGGGTCAAACTCTATTTTACCCTCTTTCTCTTTCTCACAGCCTGCAAATACAATCAACAGGATTGCAAGCAATAGGGACTTGTACTTGGTCATAGTTAAATAGGTTAGTACGTTAAACTTTGGTACAACGGCATAAAAGTACTATGTAAATTTCCCCTGAAAAAGGGAAAATCCCTAAAAAAGGGGGGGGATTTCCTATTTTTCACTCAGAGAAAGGTTTGCCTGCACGCTACAAGCCTGTGTATAAGTCCGGTCATACTGTGTATAAAACCTTGTAAACAGAACTGACGACAGAATCATTTCCTGCGGATTATGAATACGTAGATAAGCAGCACCACGTTCATCATCAGGGAGTAGAGAATGGCGGGAATAGCCATTACCTCATCATGGAATATGAAGGGGCTGGAAGCTATTGCTATAGCCTGGGCTGCGTTCTGCATGCCCACCTCAATCACTACAGTGCGTCGCTGCCGGTCGCTGTTCTTCACCAGACGGGAAAGCAACGACGAGCAGGCTATGGCCACCAGAATGAGTGCTGTGACACACATCCCTATCAGGCCCATGTTATCAATAATGGTGCGATAGTGCTGAATGAAAAACACGGTTATCAGTAGCATCAGCAATGGGAAAGCCAGTCTGGAGAGCACACGGTCGGTCTTTTCGGCAAACCCGGGACAGGCATAGTGCAGAATGATTCCCACCACTACCGGCAGGAGCATCAGCAGAAGGTTCTGCTTTATCAGGTTGCCCACAGGAAGGGTTATGCCTACACTCTCACCTATCATCTGTGTGGCCCAGCTCATGATTACAGGAATGGTAAAGAGAGTTATCAAACTGCTCAGTGCTGTAAGGGTTACCGACAGAGCCACATCGCCACCTGCCAGCTTGGAGAACACGTTCGATGAACTCCCGCCCGGGCAGCAGGCAATCAGTATCAGTCCGATAAAGAATACTGGAGTAAGATTAAAAGCCCAAGCCAACCCAAGCGCGATAAGCGGCAGCAGTACCAGTTGCCCCAGAAGAGCCACCACGATTGGCCAAGGATGACGGAATGCTTTCCCGAAATCCTCCACCCGGAGCGTAAGCCCCAGGTCAAACATCAGGAGCGTAAGTACGGGAAGTACAATCCATATCGTATTCATAAGTTTAATTTTTCAGACTGCAAATTTACAAAAAAACGCCGCTGAACGCACTATAACTTGAAGGGCATAGCCTCCAAGTCATCAAAAAAAAGAAGAAGATGGCTTACTTGTCATCCTCTTCTGAATAGTCAGGGATTCCCGGGGTCAAAGCGGCTTATTTAAAGCCGGTTTGAGCCCACCGTTTCGCGGATGCGAAACTAAAAAAGGTTGGGATTCCCGGGGTCAAAGCGGCTTATTTAAAGCCGGTTTGAGCCCAGGGAATCCACTTCTGTACCTCCTTGTCAGCAAGGGTCTCATCCACATGCATAATAATGGTGTTGGCATCCTCCTTACCGAGCAGGAACTTGTCAATGAATGCCTCCACCTCCGGATACTGGCTCTGGGGGAGCTGACAGTGACCGTGCTTACCCTGAATGGAGAATCCCATGCGGTCCTCGATTCCGAATTTCTTCCATACCTCACGGGCAGCCACACTTGACACATAACCTGCCTCATCGGCCAGCCACTCGTAATCGGTATTGCCGAGCACAAGTAGTGCACGCGGGCACACAAGAGCGCAGAGTTCATGGTGGTCCATGGGAAGCTTGGATACGTTATCATCCTTCCAATCCCACATGGATTCCTTGAACCAGTGAGGATCGGTATTGCCAAGAGTCTCAACATGACCAAGTGTTTCAGACACACGCCATGCAGCAGCGCCACCACCGCCTGGCTCCTGAGCTATTGTCAATGCTATACGCTCGTCAAAGGCGCCTGACCAGAGAGCCATCTTGCCTGCGTATGAGCAACCTGTCACTCCGATATGTTGCATATCAATCTTACTGGCTGCACCAACAATTTCCAGACCGTCAATGATACGGCTCACGCCCCATGGCCACATGGCGTAAGCACCGTTCTCAACAAGTTCAGGATAGATTTTGTTGATTGGTTCGCTTCCACGCCTCTGCTGATGAGCCATAACCTGACCCATATTGAAGTTCATGGTGGCAATGTTACGCTCGGAGAAGAACTGACGCGGCAGGCTGATACCGGACATTCCTATCATCAAAGGGAACGGACCGTCACCCTCGGGATATGTAATCCTGGATGTGATGGTCAAGGTTTCACCGTTACGGTGGACTATCACGGTAAGGGTGTTGTCCTCAAGTTTGGCCTCGATGTCCTTCTTGTCAACCATTGGTTTCTCACCCACCTCATAGTGATAGAGTTCACGGATAATCTCAGCGCGACGTTTCTCCCAATCCTTGAATTTCTTAACCTTTTTAGTACTGTTCGAGAACTCAAAAGGATTGGGCAGAGTGGATGTCGCCTTTGCCTCATCGACTGAAGGGAAAGCCGGAGCCGCATACTTGGAACCAGAGAACTCCTGGTCGTAAACCAGCGGAATTTTCTTCTTTGCTGTGGTCTGGACTGACACAAGCACACATGCCGCAAATAATGCGATTGTCTTTAATGTCTTCATTTTTTTTGTATTTAGTTTTATAAAAAAAGCATAAAATTTTAAGGCTATCAAAGGTATGCTTTTAATTCCAAATAATCAATAATCCAGAAAAAGAATGACGGGCAGATGGTCCGAATAACCCTCCTGATACCGATAGCCGTTGTATGTCCTCATTGGCTTGCGCCCTCCGTATTTCTCGTCATCCTGCAGCATGAAATCCACCGAAAAGACCTTTACACCGGTAACCGAAGTGCATCCCAGTCCGTTCAGCAGGCTTCCGGATACCACGAAATGGTCATAACAGTCCCATTCTCCCTGATATTGGTAACTACCCTGTCCTATCCCGTCCATCATGGTCACCAGGTCGGCATCGGCCGATTCTTTCCCCCTTCCCCTGTGTATTGCTCCAAGACCATCCCTTACGGAAGGGGAATCGGGGCCTCCATTAAGGTCACCCATTATAACAATGTAAGGTTTGCGCCTGACCGACAGCACGCTGTCAACAGATTTACGGACCACTTCCGCAGCACGCATCCTCAGCGGTTCCGTCTCTTCCACTCCTGCTGAACGGCTCGGCCAATGACAGACATAGAAATCCGCCGTATCATTGTCCGGCAATCTTCCGGTAACGTGAAGTATGTCACGTGTGGGCCTGTTGCTTAACGGTTTGAGTTCCACATGCAGGGATTCATATCCAATCAGTCCGAGAGAACTCCTGCGATATAGAAAAGCTACGTCAACCCCTCGGGTATCAGCCGATTCAGTCATGACATAGCGGTATTCCAGGTGCCTCAGGGGTGATCTCTTGGTAAGATCTTTCATAACCGAGTCATTCTCAACCTCGCACAGGCCGATAATATCCGGCGGATCATTTTCATCTGAAGCGACAATGACCTTACAGAGATTGCCTATCTTGGTCCAGTAACGGTATCTTGTCCATCGACGAGCGCCTGAAGGAGTGAATTCATCGTCATCCTTTTCCGGGTCATCAATGGTATCAAAGAGGTTTTCTGTATTGTAAAACATCACGGTAATCTTATTCTGACCGGAAAGGATAAATGAACTCAAAAGGAATGATAATAACAATGCTTTTCTCATGGCGGTGCAGTCAGTTTAAATGTATGGAATTCGTATCTTCAATTAATTTAATATGGCACGAACTGATAACAGCCTGCGTCCGCCCCATGTACAGGTCTGGATATTCCGTTACGGTCTTCCGGCCAGCAAAACATTGAGAGAGTATCGGAAATTCCTCTTGCAAGAGAGAGTGAATCAAGCATAAAAACAGAATGGTATTCCTTGCGTTCACGGAAATTGGCCTCTCCGGCTTTTTCATTTCCGGTCCATTCAAAGACAACATCCTTGAAACCAGGGTTAAGGGTATCAGACGTCATGACCAGCGAATTGCTTACACTGAAACAGTCCGCACTGCCTTTTGCGTAACCTTCGATGGAATCCTTCAACAAACCTGTTATAGATTCACCTTGCCTTCCGGTTATGATGCAATTCCTGAAATCCGCCTTAATAAGAGGCCAATCAACATCATCTGCCGTATTGTTCAATGATACGGCCGACTCACCTATCCACCATAAGGGGAAAGAAGCTATAGTGCAGTAGTTGAATTCAGCATATCCGCCCGTGATACTTACGCAGTGGCCTCCGGCATTAGTAAGCTGCGAGTTGGCCACCGATATGCGGGCGCCTGTTGTCTCGATCCCGTTTCCTGCCACATTATGGACTGTTGACGATATCATCATGATCTTGAGGCGGTCATCCCGTGAACTGTCTGCCTTAATTCCGTATTCTCCCCCATGAATGTCACAGAATGAAAATCTGTTTCCAAAGCTCCCTGAACCAAGCCGGATGCCTTTCCACTGATCTGAAAGCAAATCATAAGGAAGATTACTGAAAAGTCTGTCAAGACGGTCTCCACGCATCAAGACCGGATGCTTAAGAGTGCCTTCAGCCACCAATGTTCCCTCCACGACAAGGCCTGCCCCTTTATGGAAATAAAGCTCTGTTCCCGGTAACAGGCTAAGGGTGGCTCCACCGGCAACCAAAAGACTGTCATATATAATATATGGATAATCCGGAGTTAACACAGTATCATTCAGAATACTGGCTCCGCGCAGGAATCTGGCGTTCCGGCCGCACGCATCCAGTCTTACATACTGGACTACACCACTCTCAAGCATGAATGCTATACTGTCCCGGACCATGAACACTTCAGGAGATCCGCTATCCGGAATGATGGCAGATACAAAGCAGAAAAGACTGTCTCCGGGCTCTATCTCAAAACCACTCAAATACGTACCGCCCTCTCCGTCAACGTTCAGCCGGAAAGGACTTGAATCACCCCCTGCCACCATAACATCCGCCCTTATACCTGTGGAAGTGTTGTTATAGACCATGAAACATGCGGTGGATGAGGTTACAGAGGTGAAAAGGGTATCGAAATTCACGGTATCAGCCGAGAATGTCAGACGGTTTTCAGGTGAGGAGCTGAACTCTATACGACCTTCACATGCTGCTGACATAATGATTACTGAAGCTACGATAAGCAGGTTGCAAAATCTTCTCATGTAATTCATCCTTATGGGAAGTGCCCTATGCATTTCCACACAAAGTTAAAACGGAAATGGCAAATATAAAGTATCTTTGCTACGTTTTATTTTAAATGCATGGACGGAAGATTAGTGAAATTCATAAAGGACAGGATGCTGGTAATAGGCATGGCGGCAGGGGCAGGAACTTATCTCATTTATATGAATATTCCTGTTCTACACCCCGCAGGACCGTTTCTTGAAACTATATGCCGCAAGACACAACCTGTTCTTCTGTTTCTGATGCTGTTCATCAGTTTCTGTAGGATAGATCCCGGTCAGCTCAAACTGAAAAGGTGGCACCTTATCAATCTTCTGGTCCAACTCTGCTCATATCTGTTTCTTTGTGGAGCCGTGGTATATTCCATGCACACAACCAACCCACTCAGCGAATGGATAATTCGAAACAGAATTCTTTTTGAAGCCGCCATGCTCTGCATGATATGCCCCACCGCAACAGCGTGTGCAGTCGTAACTGGGAAGCTTGGAGGTGATATGGCACAGGTTGTAACCTACACCGTAATCATAAACATGACGGTAGCCATTGTCGTCCCGCTTACCGTACCCTTACTCTACCCTTCGGCTGGAATAACCTTCATTAACGCGTTTCTGCGCATTCTTGGAAAAGTGTTTCCTCTGCTGATTCTGCCTTGTCTGGTAGCCTGGACCATCCGGTACCTGACACCGTCATTCCACGACTGGGTAGGAGCACATATCAACCTGTCATTTTATCTATGGAGCATTGCACTCACTCTTGCCATACTGATGAGTACCCGCTACATCGTCAGGAGCAGCGAGAGTATCTGGACACTTGCAGGAATGGCGGCGGTATCACTGCTGTGCTGCATATTCCAGTTCGGCATAGGACAACGGACAGGTGCAAATCACGACTGCAGCGTGGAGGCGAGCCAAGCATTGGGTCAGAAAAACACGGTTTTCGGTATCTGGATGGGGTACACCTTCTGGAATCCTGTAATATCGGTTGCGGGCGGTTTCTACACTATCTGGCACAACATACGGAACACAAGACAGTTATACAGGTATGAACACGGAGGAAAACGGCAGAAAACCTTACATGCTTGAACGGAAAGTCAGGGATTTCATCACAAAGGAGTCACTGCTTCCGGACAGATGCAGAGTGATTGTGGGTGTGAGCGGAGGAGCCGACAGTGTGGCCCTGCTCAGGATTCTCCTGTCACTCGGATATGACTGCCATGCAGTGCACTGTAATTTCAGACTCCGAGGCGATGAGAGCGAACGTGACCGCCGCTTCACTGAAGAATTGTGCCGACAGCTCGAAACGGAACTGACCGTTTGCAATTATGACACATCGGGATACGCCTCACAGAACGGAATCTCTATCGAGATGGCTGCACGTGAGCTCCGTTACCGTGATTTCAGACGCATAATGAAAGAGCAGGAGGCCTGTGCCATTTGCATTGCCCACCATAGCGACGATTCCGTTGAAACTATTCTTTTGAATCTGACAAGAGGAACCGGACTCAAGGGACTGACAGGCATCAAACCCCGTAACGGTGATATCGTAAGGCCACTTCTGTGTGTTTCACGGGAAGAGATAGAGGCATATCTGGCAGAGATAGGACAACCCTTCATCACCGATAGCACCAATCTGGAGGCTGGTTTCACCCGCAACAAAATCAGACTCAGGCTTCTGCCGATAATGCGTGAAATCAACCCGTCAGCCGACTCGGCCGTCCTATCGACTGCACGGCATCTTCAGCAAGCCTACAGGTTCTATATGGCATCAGTCCAAGACACCCTACGCAAAACCGTCCATGACAGGAACGGGAATCTTGAGATAGACATTGACCTGCTCCGGAAGGCCCCGTCGGTCGAAGGATTCCTGTTCGAGATACTCTCACCTGCCGGATTCAACGATTCCGTCATAACCGATATTGCCGCTTCACTTGATTCACAACCGGGAGCCCGCTTCCTGTCCGAAAGCCATATCCTGCTCAAGGACAGGAACAAACTTATCCTCATGAAATTGAAAAAAGATGAATCCGTATCAGTAAAAATACTTACAGTCAACGGCTTCACCGCCTTGCTGCCCGACAGACGGAGAATCACAGTCAGGATTGAGGAGAAAGAGGTACCTGTTTCAAGAAATCCCGATACCGCAACATTCGATGCAGATATGCTCCCTGATACACTAACAGTCCGGTTATGGCAAAAGGGCGACTGGTTTGTCCCGTTTGGTATGAAAGGGCGGCGGCTAGTAAGTGATTTCATGACCGACCGCAAGATGAACATTGCCGAAAAGCATTCACAACTTGTAGTTACCGGTGGTGACAACATAGTGTGGGTTTTAGGTCTGCGCCCGGATAACCGCTATCGGGTTACGGAAAGGACTTTGAGACAACTGATACTGACGGTAAAATAAAGAGAACTATGAAAAAAGCGTTATTCGTCCTTACGATTGCAGTTTTTTGTATTATCGGTTGCCAGAGGGAATCTTGCATCATGGAGCCTATAGAAACGGATTCGCAATTTGCAGAACCAGGGGAATGGTATGAAATTGTAAATACAGACACTCTCTCAAATACGTTCCTCACAGAGACCTATATAGGCAACAAGCTACATCTGGGTTATGATATGGTCCGAATCTCTTTCCTTTACCTGTCCGGTCCGGATTCGATACAGCTTTCCGGTTGTGTCTGTTGGCCGCTCAAAGCCGACACATGTTCTGAGATATGGCTTGAGAACCACCATTTCACTGTCCGGTGGGATCAATGTCCCACACAGTCAGTCATGCCCGGAATGCTTCAGGCTTCACTCAGGAGAGCCGTATATATAAGTGCAGACTATCAAGGTCTTGGACTTTCTAAAGGAATGAACCACCCATATCTCAACACTCCCCTCATTGCCCGACAATGCATAGACTGTCTGAAAGCGGCAAAAAAAGTGCTTAAGGATATGGGACTTATTTTGGACAAGGATTTCCACACATATAACATCGGTTACTCCCTGGGAGGTGCAGTCTCACTCGGGATTGCCAAGGAAATAGAATCAGATACCAAGCTTCAGGATATCGTACACTTGAAAAAGAGTTTTTGCGGTGGTGGCCCATACGATCAGATTGCCCTCTTCCATAAATATCTTTCAGAACCTGACGAGCCTCTTGAATATCCAATAGAATTCCTATGCGGAATATACACCATATTACAATCAAACAAATTATTTGCTAAAGTTTTCAACGAACAGGATTTATTGTCGGACAATCTGTATCATTCCGGAATAATACAATTGTTGGAAACGAAAGAATACACTGCTCCCCAACTGTGCCGGATTATGCAGGAGAAAGGATTCGCAACACTCAGTTCCATAATTTCACCAGACATGATTGACACAGGTTCAACCATGCATAAGGCTTTCCTTAGAGAACTGGAACAATTTGATCTGACCACAGGATGGTCTCCAAGGATACCTGTTCTGTTTTACCATTCCCGCAGTGACATGACCGTCCCGTCAGAGTGTCTTGAAAGTGTCATAACCCATATGCCGGACAATCCCTGCATAGAGTTCATGTTTGTTGACTCTTCCGACCACTATCAGACAGGAAATTTATTCTACACGAATCTTGTTTACGGTCTTTTCAAACTTGACTGAGATGGAGAGGTTGAGTGGCATAAAAGCTGTTCTCATGGATGTGGACGATACTCTGCTTGATTTCAACGAGTGTGCGCGCGAGAATATACGCACGTGTTTCCGCAAGAACGGCCTTGAATACTCAGACCTTATTTTCGACTTCTTTCTGGCCCGTAACATCAGGCTATGGAAACAGATTGAGGACGGTCTCCTGACAATTGACGAACTTCACCGAACCCGATGGGCGGGGATATTCAGAGATTTGGGAATTGATGCGGACGGTCCCTCTTTTGAACAAGATTTCATATTGGGACTACAGGAAACATCAGTTCCAGTGATTGGTGCACATGAAATTATGGAATACCTCCATATGCGCTATCGGATATATGTTGTGAGTAATGCCTCCAATAAACAGCAGACTAAGCGCCTTGAAAAAGCTGGTCTGATGCAATATGTGAACGGGATGTTTGGTTCAATTGACATCGGTATCAACAAACCAGCCCAAAGATATTTTGACCACTGTTTCAGTCATATGGATGGAATCAGACCTGCCGATACCGTCATAATAGGTGACTCCCTGAATGCCGACATAAAAGGTGGTGCGGAGTACGGACTCCACACCATCTGGTTCAACTTAAGGAATGCTGATTCCTCCCTAAGCTTTGTTCCTGATTTTACAGTTTATTCGCTTCCCGAAATAAAGTCTATACTTTAGATTAAGAGTTTTACTTTGTATAGACAGGACGGACACTATACATGTAATACCTGTAATACCAATCCTTATAAATACCACCCTGCCCCATATAGAAATACATAGCAGCAAAATCGTACTGATAAGAATAGCCTTCAAATTGGTTCATGGTGAACAGTTCATTCGTCCAATATGCTCCTGCACTCCCTTCATCAACCAACTCTCCTCTCATATAACCACCTCCTGCAGGCAGAAAAATGGAATTGCCATTCGGACCGAGCACCTCAAAACCGTTGACTCCGCTCTTTGTCATCCAGGTTAATGTGCACTTGTTCAACAACTCCTCGAATTCCGAAACTGATGGCATCCTCCATCCGTCACCCCAAAGAACTGTTGCTGCATCATCCATAGGTTCAAGGACTGTCTTGCCGTCAACAGTAACACTGTAATCGTAACTCAATGTATATTTATTATACAGATAGTTTCCTTCATATCCACTTCTTGTATCAGGCTCAGCATACTTGTAGCTCCCTACAGCAGAACCTTCCTTCTCCTCGGTCTCCGCCCAAGGCAGATAGATGCCATAATCATAGTCGTTGTCAGCACCGATATTCATATCGGCCCACTTCACAGAAAGGCCAAGGTCAACAGGCTCCCCTATAATCATTTTGTGTTCAAAACTGTAGGTCTCACCGTAGTACACCTTCTGACCAATGGAGATGTAGGCACGATAATAGACCTTACCAAACGGGATTCGCGTCAGTCTGGCAACAAAATTGTTATCACTGTCAAACTTGCCACCTCCAATAGACTTGTCCTTCTCCTTGGTAGGCGAAGAGCTCTTACCATAGCATATACCGTATGAGAAATCGTCATATCCTTTATAATACCGTACCCAAGCGCTGACAGTCATATTCTCCAGATCAAGTTCACCTGTGATGACCTTGTTTCCTTCAAGTCTTTTCACCTCACCGTAATAGGTCACACCGTTCACGGTCACGTATGCTCTGTAGAAAAACTCACCATATGGAATATTGTTCAAGGCAAGAGTATAGTTACCATCCTCCTGAGCCTCATTTGTCCCGATAGTGGAATTATCTACGGTGAGGTTTTCCGTCGCACCGAAACAAAGTCCGTATCTTACTCTCTCAAAATCAGCTCCCATTTCAACTTTAGAGGTCACCTCATAAGTGTCGGGATCCATATCGCCGGTAACTACTTCAACACCCTTTGTAACGAATGACTTCATTTCACCGTAATAAGTGACCCCTTTATATGTTATGTACGCGCGGTAATAATATTCAGTAGCCATTGCCAGATTTTTCAAGGTACTGCTGAACATATTTTCCATCTGCGAGTTAAAGAATACACATTCAACTCTCTTCAGTTTCATGGAACTGAAAGTCTCATCAGTGGAATATTCAAATCCAAAAGTGAAATTCTCCTGTTTGATGTCAGGAAGAACCAGTTTACCATAAATTGTTGCAGTAAACATTTCCAAATTACCGACACTCTGTGTAACAGCTTCAGGATCAAATTCGATCTTACCTTCATTCTCTTTGTCTTCACATCCGGCAAATACAATCAAAATGATTGCAAGCAGAAAGGACTTGTACTTAGTAATCATAACAATGGTTTTATAAAATTTCGCCAAATATAGGAACTAATATAATACCCTTTCCAAATTTGGACAGCCATTTATATTTAATTAAATTTATTTAATTGTACACAAAACGGACTCTTCCTGTTTTTATCCGATAAAACAACTATAGTCTATCGTATTTATGAACTATTGCACAAAAAAACATCTGCATTGTGTATCTTTGCCAAAAACAATACAATTATGAGAATATACTTTATTGCAGCAGTCGTAGCGGCTCTTATTTCAGTGAATTCAAACGCACAGTCTGGTTTTGGAATTCCACAGCAACAGAACGGTGAGCCAAAAGCCCCTGAACTCGAGTATGTGGTACGCCTGAACGTATCACTTGGACAGGCATTCTCTGTAGGGGATACGGGCAAGGGTACCCGCACCGTAATTCCAATAACCGGTGGTACATTTGAAGGACCCGGAATCAAGGGGGAAGTCTTACCTGGCGGAGCTGACTACCAGATGCAGGTTGACGGCCGTACTGAAATTGAAGCTATCTACTGTATCCGCACCGATGACGGGGTAAGCATCCATGTACGCAACTGTGGCATAATCAAAATGGGCGGTCAGGGAGGTATGTATTTCCGTTGTGCTCCAAAATTTGAGGCTCCCAAGGACAGTAAGTATTCCTGGATGAACGAGTGTCTGTTCTTGTGTCAACCTGGATTCGGTGCCGGCGGCGGCATCACTCTAGACGTTTGGAAGGTGAAGTGATTTGTAAATCAGGGATTTACAAATTCAATTATATAATTACAAATCCACTGACCGACTTCGCGTGTACCGTAACGGGCGCCACCGGAAACCTGAATCTCAGGAGTGCGGACGCAGGCATCAAGTGAGGCCTGGACGGCGCGGCGGATCAGGGTGCCCTCATCATTGAGGCCGAAATACTCGAACATCATGGCGGCGCTCAGTATCTGCGCTATAGGGTTGGCTATGTTCAGGCCTTTGCCCTGCGGCCAGGAACCGTGTACCGGCTCAAATACGGGAGTGTGGCTTCCGGTCGATGCGCTGGGCAGCAGGCCCATTGAGCCGGTGATGCACGATGCCTCATCAGTCAGTATATCACCGAAAGTATTCTCAGTAACAATCACATCAAAGAACCGCGGCTCCTGGATCATACGCATTGAGGCGTTGTCCACGAACATGAAATCGGTTGTAACCTCAGGATAATCTTTCATTACCTCCATGGCAACGCTGCGCCACAGACGTGAGCTGGCCAGCACATTGGCTTTATCCACCACGGTCAGATGTTTTTTTCGGGCACGGGCGTACTTGTAGCCAACTCGCAGGATGCGCTCCACCTCAGCGCGGGAGTAGATATTGGTATCGTAAGCCTCATCGGTACCCTCCTTCTTAGGTCCGAAATACATGCCGCCGGTAAGCTCACGGATGCAGATGAAATCGGCACCCCTTACAATTTCGTCCTTAAGGGGTGACTTGTGCACCAGACAGTCAAAAGTCTCTATAGGACGGATGTTGGCATAGAGTCCCAACTTCTTGCGCATGGCCAGCAGGCCCTGCTCAGGACGTACTTTCGATGTTGGGTCATTATCATACTTGGGATCACCCACGGCAGCAAACAGCACGGCATCACTCTCCATGCAGGTTCGGAAAGTCTCCTCCGGGAAGGGGTCACCCACCTTGTCAATGGCATCGGCACCGCAGATGGCCTCGCGGTACTCAATCTCATGTCCGAATTTGCGGGCCACAGCGTTTACCGCGGCAACACCCTGCTCCATTATCTCGGGGCCGATACCATCACCGGCCAATACAGCTATCTTAAGTTTCATATCATTGTCTCAATTTTGTTCATCATCTTAACAGTTGCCTTGATTGCGGCCTCAGTCTGGTCGGCATCCAGACCGCGGGTCTTGAATTCGGTGCCTTTAAAGTTCCATGTGATAATGGTTTGCACAAAGGCATCGGTACGGCCACCCGGAGGGATTGACACGGTGTAGTTGGTCAGCACCGGGAAGGGTTTGTCAAGACCGGCATATATCTTGCGCAGGGCACGCACAAACGCGTCATACTGACCGTCACCGGTGGCCGCCTCCTGATAGGGCTGTCCGTCAATCTCAATCTTGACGGTTGCCTGCGGACGCAGTCCTTGGGTAAGGCTGAGCGAATAGTTCAGAACACGGATCCGCTGTTCCTCCTGTTCGTGATGCAGCACGTCATGCACTATGTAAGGCAGGTCATCCTGAGTAACCTGCTCCTTCTTTACACCAAGTTCAATAATGCGGTCGGTAACCTTGCGCATAGACTCCTCATCCAGTTCTATGCCCATTGCCATAAGGTTCATCTGGATATTGGCCTTGCCGCTGTTCTTACCTAAGGCATATTCACGCACGCGGCCAAAGCGCTCGGGCAGGAGTGCATTGAAATAGAGGTTGTCCTTCTTATCACCATCGGCATGAACACCGGCGCACTGCGTGAATACAAACTCGCCCACCACAGGCATATTGTGGGGAATATGTATGCCGCTGTCCAATTCAACCTTGCGGCTCACCTTGAACAGACAATTCTCATTCAACCCGGTCTCAACACCCATCTGGTCCTTGAGCATAGCCAGCACGCTGCCTAACGGTGCGTTACCTGCCCTCTCGCCCAAACCGTTCACTGTCACGTGAACTCCCTTTACGCCGGACTTGACAGCCGCAAAGACATTGGCCACGGCCAGGTCATAGTCATTGTGTGCATGGAAATCAAAATGTATCATGGGATAGCGCTCCACCATACGGCGGCAGTACTCCAGAGTGGTATCGGGATTGAGTATGCCCAGCGTATCGGGCAGCATAACACGCTTAACTGGCATCGTAACCAGGGCATCCATAAGGTCAAACACATATTTAGGCGAGCGTTTCATGCCGTTGCTCCAGTCCTCAAGATATACGTTAACCTCCATGCCGCGGCTTACGGCATATTCAACGGTGCTGCGTATATCCCGGATATGCTCATCGGCCGTCTTGCCCAGTTGGGCGGTAACGTGCTTTAGGCTGCCCTTGCAGAGCAGGTTCATAACGCAGCAACCTGTCTCCAATATCCAATCAGCCGACCGGTTCTGATCCACAAACCCCAGAACCTCTAAGCAGCCCAGCAGACCATTGCGCTGCGCCCACTCGGCAATACCCTTCACACACTCCTGCTCACGGTCCGATACCATTGCCGATGCAATCTCCACGCGATCCACATTAAGATCTGACAGCAAAGACTGAACAATGCTCAGTTTCTCCTGGTTTGAAAAACTCACGCCCGATGTCTGCTCGCCGTCACGCAGCGTAGTGTCCAGGATCTCTATGTATCGGCCACGTGATACACGGCTCTCGTATGCCTCGATATCGGCCTTGCGGCTAAGCAGATAGTCAATATCGTCATAGCCGTTAAGCAGGCAGAGTTTCTTGTAGGCGTCTATCTCAAAACTCTCACTGTGTCCAGTAGTGAGGTTGGTAACCTTCTGCTCCTGCAGGTCCACACGCACCACAGCCCCCGGATTTGCAGTTACCGTACGAGCCAGTTCGCCTCGAAAAGCGGTGCTTACCGTAACCGGCAGCACAAAGCAGTTCAGAAGGTTACCGCGGTGTATATCGGCAAAACGGTCCGATATCACCACTCTGATGCCGTAGCCCGCAATCGCCCATGCGGCATGCTCGCGGCTGGAGCCTGAACCCCAGTTGGTACCCGCAATCACTATCTCGTGGCAGCCCTCATGGGGACGCTCGCAGTAAACAGGGTTGTTAAGCACAAACTCCTGCACCGGCTTACCGTCGGCTCCGTAACGCAGGTCATGCATGAACGCATCGCCAAAATAACCCAGGTCACGTGTGGTAGCGGCCATATACCGGGCCGGTATTATAAGATCGGTATTGCAGTTGTCTATATTTATGGGAATACAGGTAGATTCCACTATGCTCATTTTCCTTTCCATTGTCACAAGAGTTTACGGGGGTCAGTAATAACACCTGTCACGGCGCTGGCAGCCACAGTGAGCGGGCTGGCCAGAACGGTTCTGGAGCCTGGTCCCTGTCGGCCCACAAAGTTCCGGTTTGAGGTGGATATGCACAATTTTCCTGCCGGAACCTTATCGGGATTCATGGCCAGGCAGGCCGAGCATGAGGGTAGGCGCAGCTCAAAGCCTGCCTCCTCGAGTATCTTGTCTATACCCTCCTCTATTATCTGACGGCGAACAGCCCAAGATCCGGGTACCAGCCAGGCGGTTACTCCGGGAGCCTTGTGCTGTCCGCGCACCACACTTGCAAAAGCGCGGAAATCCTCTATGCGGCCATTGGTGCAGGCGCCCAGGAAACACCAGTCTATAGGCGTACCCTCCAGTTTCTGCCCGGTCTTGAACCGCATGTAATCCAGCTGCACTTTAAGTTGGTCACGCTCAGCGTCAGTCATTCCTTCATATACGGGAACTGTGCCGTCAATTGCTATTCCCGCACCCGGATTGGTTCCGTAGGTTATGCGCGGCGCTATATCATCGGCATAAAATGTCACCTCTCGGTCAAAACGGGCGTCGTCATCAGTGCGCAACTCACGCCAGGCGGCCACCGCACGGTCCCAATCAGCACCCTTGGGGGCATACTCGCGTCCGCGCAGCCAACTGAACGTGGTCTCATCTGGTGCAATCAGACCGGCACGGCTGCCCATCTCGATTGAGAGATTGGACAGTGTGAGCCTGCCTTCCATAGACATCCCACGCACCACTTGCCCCGCATACTCCACTGCATATCCCGTTGCGCCCGATGTGGTCATCTGCGCCATTATGTACAGAGCCACATCCTTGGCAGTAACGCCCTTGCCCAGTTTACCCTCAATGTTGATGCGCATAGTCTTGGGCTTGAACTGAAGTATGCACTGCGAAGCCAGTATCTGAGCCACCTGTGATGTGCCGATACCCATTGCCACAGCACCCAGCGCACCGTGTGTTGAGGTGTGCGAATCGCCGCACATGATGGTCATTCCGGGCAGCGACAGTCCCTTCTCGGGACCCACCACATGGATTATTCCGTTATCGGGAGTACCCATGCTGAAGCATTTTATCCCAAACTCACGGCAGTTCCGCTCCAGCGTCTCGACCTGCTTGCGGCCCACCGGATCCTCAATGCGCTCCTGACAGTGTGACGGTGTGTTATGGTCAGGCATAGCAAACACCTTGTCGGGGCGCAGCACGCCACAACCCTTGTCGCGGATGGCATCAAACGCTTGCGGGGTTGTTACCTCATGGCAATACAGCCGGTCTATATAAAGTACGTCAGGTCCATCGGGGACTGACCGCACCACATGGGCGCTCCATATCTTATCAAACAGCGTCTTTCCCATCACTTTCCGGTTTGAATTTGTTTATACAGTCTATATAAGCCTCAACACTGGCGGTCACAATATCAGTGTCAGACCCGAATCCATAGTACAGATGCCCGTCATTCTCCACCTGCATATGCACCTTACACATATCGTCCGATCCCTTTGACAATGCCTGTATGGTCATCTCCTTAAGCGTCATGGTGCGGCGGATTATCTGCTTGAGCGCCTTGATGGATGCATCCAGCGGTCCGTTTCCGGTTGACCGGGCTGAGAATGACTCACCGTCCACGTTCAGACGTATGGTGGCATCGGGTACTACCCCTTTTCCCGTAGTTACCTCCAGAGCCTCCAACTTTACATAACGTTTGGAGGCCACATCGGCTCCGGCCACCATCAGTATATCATCGTCGGTAAGCTCCTTTTTCTTGTCGGCCAGCTTGAGGAAGGTCTCATATATGCGGTTCATGGCTATGGCATCCACTTTGACTCCAAGCGCCGCAAGACGGTGCTTGAGTGCAGCGCGACCGGAGCGGGCGGTCATTACTATATTGCTTTCGTCCAGCCCCACATCCTTGGGGTCTATGATCTCGTATGTACTGGTGTTCTTGAGCACTCCGTCCTGATGTATTCCACTTGAATGTGCAAAGGCGTTGCGACCCACTATGGCTTTGTTGAACTGCACTGGCATACTCATGAGCGATGATACCAGACGGCTGGCGGCGGTTATACGCCGTGTGTTGATGCTACACTCTAATGGTATGTTATGGTGGCACTTCAGAATCATGGCAATCTCCTCAAGCGATGTGTTGCCGGCTCTCTCGCCCACTCCGTTTATGGTCACCTCCACCTGACGGGCCCCATTCAGGATTCCGCTCATGGTGTTGGCGGTGGCCATTCCCAGGTCGTTGTGGCAGTGTGTAGATAATATAGCCTTTCCATTGGCCAGGCCGTCCACGTGTTCCATCAGGTATTTTATCTTGGCTCCGAACTCATCGGGCAGGCAGTAACCTGTGGTATCAGGTATATTTATTATGGTGGCGCCGGCCTTTATGGCAGCCTCTGCCACGCGTGCCAGATACTCATTCTCGGTACGGCCGGCATCCTCGGCGTAGAACTCCACCTCACAGCGCTTGGACGCTGCATACTTTACGGCTGCCACGGCGCGCTCCAGAATCTCCTCTCGGGTGCTGTTGAACTTGTAGCGGATGTGCTCATCACTGGTACCTATTCCGGTGTGGATACGCTTTAGCCTGGCGTACTGCAGAGCATCTGCGGCTGCGTCAATATCGGCCTCAACGGCACGGGTTAGGGCGCAGATAATAGGGTTGCTCACGGCTTTTGATATTTCCACTACCGAGTTGAAATCGCCCGGGCTGCTTACCGGAAATCCGGCCTCGATCACATCCACCCCCAGCTGCTCCAGCTGTCGGGCCACCTCAATCTTCTCTATGGTATTGAGCTGGCAGCCCGGGACCTGTTCGCCGTCCCTGAGTGTTGTGTCAAAGAAAATGATCCTGTCTGACATTCTATTTTGTTTGTTAATGTTGGTCAAACAAAAAAGCCTCTCTCACATCTGTGAGAAAGGCTTTTGCATTTTATTATTAAGTTCAGATATATGCGTCAGGCTCTCTCACACCGGTTGTCCGGAATGATAATATCAATAATAATGAGGCCCTGCAGTCGCATATATTTTATACCAAATCGTTTTTAATGCTGCAAATGTACTCTAATTCCACAATATATCAACCTATGGAGAATATTTTTTTCAATGTTTGTCCTCATCATTGTCAAATACACTCTTAGGCACCCATTCCATATAATCTATAGTCATTTCTGCTTTTGGATTATCCAAAACAAGTTTCATTCGTGCATAATAGTCCTGCTCAGCATAAAAATAGTCTGTGGTAAGTATGCGGCGTGCAAGTCCAGACTCATTACGGTGTGCATTACCCTGGAATGTCTGGATAGCATCCGATGATTTCATATATCCACGATTTCGCATAGCCTTATCAAGCAGACGTATGGATTCTTCGTCACCAAGATCTTCATCGCTAACCCATCCGATGCTGGGATGTTCGGCTGTCACGCGTAAATCTGTAGGGATGCCCAATGGTTGCCAATCATCAGGCTTTCCTATGGCAAGATAGTTTTGTACTACACCAGCAATTGAACCGGCATTACGGAATGAAAATCTCAACTCATATGTTCCGTCACGGGGGACAGGCGGAAGCTTGACCCAAAAATCAAATGCACCTACAATGTCAATGGCATTACCCTCATATACGTAACAACTCTTATGTGGACTACGGACAGAGAAGACGCAATCAGAATAAAGGTGAAAATTCTTAGGTTGCTTAAAACAAACTCCCTCGGCCGAACCGTCAGTCTTGCGGTGACGTGCTCCCGATGTCAGGAATTCAGGCGAAATAGTTGTCCAATCAACACGAAGACGTTTGTTTAGAACCCTATCACGCACCTCGGCACTATAGCAGATAATGTCATCAATATAATGAAATATACCATTCCGACCCTCCTGCTCAACATTTCCCATTTCTGTGGGCGAATATATTCTTGCCCCCCGGACTGGTGTTCCAGTATAACCTTCGGTACCGTTACCCTCGCGTCCAAGGGCATTTACGAAAACATCCTTCACACCCCTGAAGTTAGTCGATACACGCATAAGAGAATTATCCGCATAAGGTTCAAAATAGTCCTCGGGATCAGTTGTACCAACCATGTAAAGACTCATAAAGTCAAAAACCAGATTAAAATTCCTGTAGCCACAATAAAAAGGCAGTATGTGATATGATACAAATCTGTTTAAGGGATTCTTGCGGTTGGTAAAATCATCGTCATAAAGACCGGCATCATCCGGATAAGACTCATCATAAACATCCTTAGCAAACTTAATCAAGTCCTCAACATTATAGATTCCATGCTTGTTATAGATAGAATCAGGTTCCACGAGGAATGTAAAATTTGTCTTTCTCCTCTCCCACCATGTCACATCATAGAAACCTCCTTCATACACCTCTATCTTAATGGGTTTCAGAACCGAGTCCAATCCAACAGAGTAAGTCTCATCATACCATAATTTTAGAGAATCTTCAAGTCCGACAAGACGCAGTGCATGAGCAAAAATCGAGACATCAGGATTGGAAAGGACAACATCATATATATAGTCCCCTCCAAAATTGATTATTTTATCAACAACGTGCACAACTCCATTCTGTACGGTATCATCAAACTCTGTAATATGGCTATTCTTGTTGATGCAATAGCGAAGACGTGTATGACCGTCACTACTTACCACGGAATCAAAAGACAAAGTAAGAAAACGGTCATTAAAATTTGTTCTGGGAAGTCCCCCCTCAGACAAGTCATGAATGAAGTATGAATCCCCCACCAGATGTGTCATGGATATGGTGTCACAATAGTCCTTGTGATTCTTAAGAAGATTATCAAGTGAACCAAAACCCTTTTCCTGAATAAATCTGTCAACCGCATCGTTTGTGGGAGCAAAACAAGTATATTTTCCATAAGTGTTCATTTCACCCCAATAGCTGGCAGCCTTAAGGATGCTGATAAACGAACTGAACTGCTCCTCATTTTCCTCAAGGAAAGTGGCTATGGTATTCCCTTCATATGTATAATACTGACCCGGATGTTGTTCATCAAGACAACCGCCAGTCAAGGTAATTGCGACACACAGACTCAATGCCGTAATCGTTTCTCTTACAAAAGAACACTTCATTCTTAACAGTTTTTTCAGGATAATAATTAAGGTACATCCCAAAAGGATGTTTCAGAACACGTAATCTTCTTTGACAGATTTCCGGCTTTTAACAGAAAATCACCCTCCTCAAGTCTCCAGTTTCCTTCAGCATCAATGAATGCCAAATCCTTTGCTTTCAGTCGAAAAGAGACAGTCTTGCTTTCCCCGGGCATCAGTTCAATCTTAGTGAACGCACGCAAACGTTTGTTGTCGGGTACAACGGAAGCTACAAGATCACTCGAATAGAGCAGAACGGACTCCTTACCTTTCACGGAGCCGACGTTACGCACCTTGACCGTAACATTCAAATCTTCATCCGGTCTGCAAAATTGTTCCCGGTCAACCTGAAGATCAGAATATTCAAAACGAGTATAACTCAAACCATATCCGAAAGGCCAAAGCAGAGAAACTTTAGCATCGTAATTGTATGCTCCTGACATGGTACTTACTTCTTCACTGACTTTGTAGTCATAATTTGCCAGAGAATTAATCTCACGAGGATATGTGTATGGTAGCTTGGCCGAGAAGCAGGCATCACCCGTAATTAGATTAGCCAATGCATCGGCGCCATAGTTCCCCGGTAAAAGGATGTCAATAATTGCCTTTGCCAAAGGTTCTATATCGGTGATAAGACGTGGACGGCCCTCATTCAATATAAGGATTATGGGTTTGCCGGTCTTATAAAGCTCCTTTACCAGATTGCGCTGGTTCTCGGAGAGCCATAGGTCATTAAGGTTACCAGGAGTCTCGCAATAACTGTTCTCGCCTATGCATGCTACAATCACGTCAACATTACGAGCTGCTGCGACAGCTTTATCTATCTGAGGTTCATTCTCAGCATAATATTCACCTGCCTCGTTATATGTTACACCCTGTTCGAGAACGATATTGTTCTTACCAAACTTTTTACAGAAAGCTTCATAAATTGTGTTGTAGCGTTCTGACATATTCTCTGCTCCGGATCCCTGCCATGTATATGTCCAACCTCCGTTAAGACAACGCATCTGGTTTGCATTGGGGCCAGTAAGCAAAATCCTTCCATACTTTGAAAGCGGCAGGATACCACCCTCGTTCTTAAGTAACACCTCACTCTCCTCCGCAGCATTCAAAGCTTTCAAGGCATGTTCCTCAGAAGCGAACCTGTCATATCCGCTTTCTCCTGTATTGGGTTTGTCAAACAATCCCAAACGATATTTCAACCTAAGGATACGACTGACTGCGTCATCTATCCTCTCCATGCTGACCTTACCCTCTTCAACAAGCTCCTTCAGCAGGATACAGAAATCCACACTATACGGATCCATACTCATGTCAATTCCGGCATTGATGGCTATCCTGATAGCATCTTTCTTGTCCACGGCAACCTTTTCCCGGGTATAAAGATTGTTGATATCCGCCCAATCAGTCACAATCATACCATCCCAGTTGAGGTCCTTCTTGAGCCACTTGGTCAAATATTCATAGCTTGAGTGAACGGGAACTCCGTTGATACTTCCGGAATTGACCATAACGCTGAGGGCTCCCGCCTCAATGGCTGCCTTGAAGGGTGCAAAATACTTTTCGCGAAGCATGGCAGGCGAAACGTATGCGGGAGTACGGTCCTTACCCGAGAAAGGAGCGCCATAACAGAAATAATGCTTAATGCAGGCCGCAACATTGTACACTCCAAGATGGTTAGCGTCAACACCCTGATAACCGACCACTTCAGCCTCTGCCATACGGGCATTAACTATTGCATCCTCACCGAAACTCTCCCATATACGAGACCATCGCGGGTCACGTCCCAGGTCCAGAACAGGATTGAAAACCCATGGACAGTCAGCCGCACGGCTTTCATATGAGGTAACCTGAGCCATATCAGTTGCCAACTGAGTATTGAATGAAGCACCCAGATTAATAGGTTGAGGGAAAATGGTACCTGCCTGCACGTATGTTACACCATGATTATGGTCCAGGCCGTAAAGACACGGAATACCAAGGTAATCCATGGACTTCTGCTGGATTTTACCTATAATCCGATGCCAATCCTCCACCGTAGCTGCCCTTCCACCAGGAGTATTGAGAATTGAGCCGACCCTGTATTTGGAAAGAATAGTATCAAGTGTTGTTTCATTAAACCGCCATGTGGGACCATTCTCGCCATAGGCCGTCGATCCGAATACATCCAAATTGAGCTGAAGCATCTGTCCTATCTTGTCATCAAGTGACATTCTGGACATAATCCTTTCTATCTTTTTCTCTATCTGGGCATCACGAGGAATAGACGGTTCGTGGACGTTTTTTGATTGCCCGCACGAAACCGTCAAGGTCACTGCCATGAGCAGTATAGGTATGCCCTGAACGGCACCTAAGATTTTCATTGTATTCTGTTATAAAATTGTTACTGTTGTCTTCAGACGGATATCATCAGATGCGGAACCAAGCTGAAGCTCAATGTCACCGCTCTCAAGTGTCCAGCCGTCACTGGTCTTGGACTCATCCCAATAACGAAGTTCAGAAACGGGAATCTCCAATGTCACGGTCTTTGTCTCACCCGCATCAAGTGTAACGCGCCTGAAAGCCTTCAGTTCCTTGTATGGGCGCTCAATCCCGGAGTTCATATAGTGAACATAAAGCTGAGAAACCTCATCGGCCTGCATAGAACCGCTGTTCTTCAGTTTGAATGTCACCTTGATAACATCCTTCGCCTTGTACTTGCTCTTGTCTGTCTTTAAATCAGAATAATTAAAATCAACATAAGAAAGGCCATGTCCGAATGCATACATGACCGGTAGTTGCTTTGTGTCGAACCAACGGTAACCCACCAGTAGTTTTTCAGTATAAAGAGCATCAGGAACCGCATTAGAACGACGTGCATTGGCATTGCCACCCAAATCCTGACGATACATGTTGGTGAACAGGTCACCTTCGGCATTAGCCCTCTGAGGGAAGTTACCCATAGCATATGCCGGGGAATCCTCAAGCTTTATGGGGAATGTAAATGGAAGTTTACCCGAAGGAGATATATTGCCGAAAATAACATCGGCCAAGGCATTACCACCTTCAAGCCCATTCCACCAACCTTGCACTATAGCAGGTGAATATTTTTCGATTTTCTGAAGGTCACAAGGACCACCGCTTATTATAACAGTAACAATATTGGGATTTACAGCCGAAATGGCTGCTACCAGTTCCTCCTGGAATGCCGGAAGTTTTATATCCTGACGGTCACTGCCTTCGGTCTCTATGGACTTGCTTGTACCACCTACAAAAATTACCAGATCTGCATCCTTGGCAGCCTTTATGGACTGTATCATAAGGTCTGTATCCATGGTTGGCTGGACGCCACGACCACGTCCCTGCTGCATTGAATAACCTTCACAATATGTAACCTTGATATTTCCTGCATGGTTTTGAATACCCATAAGCGGAGTTATCTCATACGGTGCCTTTACACCTGCACCGACACCACCGCGCTGAGTCTGGGCAACCGCATTATAACCTATCACAGCAATATTTCTGACATTTCTCTTAATGGGCAGCAGACCCCCATCATTTTTAAGAAGAACCACTGATCTCTTGGCAACCTCATAAGCGATTTTCTGCTGTTCAGGCAGACTGGTCTTACCTTGATTGGCTTTTTCGTTTGGTATGGCCTCAATCGCATAGCGCACGCGGAGCAGTTCGCGCACCTTGGCATCGACCACACTCTCTGGCACCTTACCAGCCCTGACAGAATCTATCAAAGGCTTGCCCAGATAGTTGCTGCCGGTCATCTGTACATTCAGTCCATGGAGAGCAGCTCCCATTGTAGAATGAGTGCCGCCCCAGTCTGATACGGTAAAGCCCTTAAATCCCCACTCTCCGCGAAGGATCTCATTCAACAGATGCTCATTCTCTGAACAATAGTATCCGTTAACCTTATTATAAGCAGGCATCACAACCATTGCGCCACCCTCCCTGACAGCTGCTTCAAAAGGTTTGAGGTAAAGCTCACGCATGGTACGCTCATCAGCAATCACATTCACACTACCACGGTTTGTTTCCTGGTTATTGAGGGCAAAATGTTTGATACATACAGCTGTTCCTGCATCCTGTGAACCCTTGGTGTATTCCACAGCAAGAGCTGCTGCCAGCATCGGGTCCTCAGACAGATACTCGTATGTACGTCCGCCAACAGGAAGGCGCTGGATATTGATTGCCGGGCCGAGAATAACATCCTTTCCACGCAGACGGCCTTCCACACCCATGCCGTGACCATACTGATATGCCAATTCCGGAGACCAGGTTGCGGCAAGAGCTGAACCTGTGGGAAAATATGTGGCGGAGTCATTAGTCCAACCGAGAGGACGGAAACCATCACCTAATTCCTCCCTTATTCCAAAGGGACCATCAGCATATTTGATGTCCTGAATTCCAAGTCTTGGAACTCCCTCCGATGACATGATGGTCTTGCTGTGCAGCATCTCCACCTTCTCCTCAAGCGTCATCTGCTTGATAATTTTGTCTATCTTTTTATCATTCACCGTGAGTTTTGCCTGTTTGCTCTGGCCTGCTACAGACACTGCAGCAAGAAATGTCACCGTCACGAATAGAAAGATTTTTTTCATATTGGATAATTCTTAAAGGTTTATTAAAACAATAATGCAAATATAACCATTTCAGGAAAAGATAAGGGAATACCAGCCATATTTTTTATATTCCCATACGGATTCTCCGTATTCCTAAAACATATATTGTATCTGATATTTTGTATAATTTTGGATTCAGGGAAAGTAATAACCCGGGAATTGATTACATAAATAGAAAATTGGAGATGAAAAGAGCATTATTTCTGTTGAGTGCATTATGCATAGTCATTCAAACAAATGCAGGCAACTATGAGAACTTCAAGGCAACAGCCTACGTAATGGTAAGTAATGTGAACCAAATGAACGACAGTAGGTTTCTGGAACGATGCTGGGACAGCTATTCCAAGAATCTGGCTTTGGACAAAGTCTATCTGGAAGTGTTTCGTGACGGGATTTTCGTGAATGAGGAAGCTCTTCAGAAAGCCATATCATTCTTCACTTCAAAGGGTGTGGAGGTAGGCGGAGGAGTTACCTACAACAATGGTGGAGGCAACCGTATGCGCTGGGAAAGTTTCTGTTACAACAACCCGGAACACAGAGCTACTATCAGGAGGGCCGCTGAGATAAATGCCAAATATTTTGATGAATTCCTATTAGACGACTACTATTTCACAAACTGCCGTTGCCAGGAGTGTGTGGACGGCAAGGAGAAAAGCGGGTTAAGCTGGTCGGCCTACCGAATGAAACTGCTTGATGATGCTGCCAAGGAACTAATCGTAGGTCCTGCTCACAAGATAAACCCAAAGTGTAAGGTCATAATAAAATATCCGAACTGGTACGAGCATTTCCACGGTTTGGGTTTTGACCTGAAGAACGGACCTGTGACTTTTGACGGTATCTATACCGGGACCGAGACCCGCGACCCTCGTGGTGAACAGCATCTTCAGACATACGAGAGCTACGCAATAGTACGTTATCTCGAAAACATCAGCCCGGGACATAATTCAGGAGGATGGGTCGATACCGGCAGTATGCCTTATTTCGACATCTTCCCGGAACAACTATGGCTTACACTTTTCGCCAAAGCAAAGGAGATAACCCTGTTTAATTTCAGCAGCATGATGTCAACATTCCGCAGCTCCACAAGAGCATGGGAGAAAGATTCACCAACTTTCAACATGAAGCAGATGCTTGAAGAATCGGCTCAACGAGGGGTTGATAATCCCACCTGGGGGCGTGTAGCTGAATACTCATACCGCCAGATTGACAAAATACTCAGCTATCTTGGCAATCCCAAAGGAATACCTTCATACCGTCCGCACTACTCTATTGGTGAGGATTTCCTGCAGATGTACATGGGTATGTGCGGAATTCCTGTGGAACTGGTACCGGAATTCCCTACTGACTCCAGACTGGTCATATTGACAGAGGAGGCTGCCACCGATAAAGACATAGTTACTAAGATGAAGAAATTCATGAGTGCCGGCGGCGACATAATAATCACTTCCGGATTGCTTAAAGCCCTCCAAGGCCATGGAATCGAAGAGATTGTCGAACTGAACTTCACAGGCCGCACGGCCGATACGGACACTATTCTGGTAACCACGCGCCGTACCCCCTACATAGCCAAGACCAAAATAAGGATTCCGCAAATCACCTACATGACCAATGATTCATGGGAAGACATCTCCACCATGGACTGCGACAATGGATGGCCCATGATGCAACAAGCCTCATACGCGAAGGGCAACATATTCGTCTGGGTAATTCCCGAGAATTTCAACCATCTGTACGCCCTTCCAGATGCCGCACTGAACCGCATCCGTACAATAGCTGACAAGGAAACAGGGGTACGTATAGAAGGACCGGCTAAAGTGTCGCTCTTCACTTATGACAACGGTACTTTTGCAGTACATTCTTTCCTCGACAAACCTGTAACAATTAACATCGTGACAGATGAGACCAAATCGCTTTCCGACCTCGGAAGCGGTGAGACTGTCACAGGACGGACATCCCGCGCTGAAAACATGTACGGACGGCCTGCACGCGGCAATATAACGCGCTATACCATAACCGTCCCTCCCCACTCGTTCCGTGCATTCAGAAAGGAATGACGATCAAAGCTTGAAGATAAACTTCACCTCGGGATAAAAAATGAGTAAACTCCTTTTTTCTCCTCTCGGCTTGTATTATCTTTGTCTTAAAACTTGAATTTTTGTCTTAAAAACGGTAGTTTATGAAACTTGAAGGACGTAGAGAGAGTACCAATGTCGACGACCGTCGCGGTCAGACGATGAAGAAAGCAGGTGGTCTGGGGCTGGGAGGCTTGTTGATTGTAGGTCTGTTATCTCTGATTTTCGGTGGGGATCCATCGGAAATGATAAACCAGCTTGGAGGCGGAATTGAATACAGCCAGAACTACACCCCAAGTGCAGAAGAAGAGGAACTGGCCACGTTCTCAAAGAAAATTCTGGCCGGCACTGAAGATGTCTGGTCAAAAATCTTCAGGCAGATGGGTAGAGAATATATTCCACCCAAACTGGTTCTTTATTCCGGCGCGGTCCAGACCGGAGGCGGAATGGCCACCTCTGATTGCGGTCCGTTCTATTACAGTGCTGACCAAGCCGTCTATATAGACCTCTCTTTTTTCATGAACATGAAACGTGAAATAGGAGCCGACGGTGATTTTGCCTACGCATACGTCATTGCACATGAGGTGGGACATCACGTTCAGAATCTGCTGGGGACACTGGGGCAGGTTCATTCCAGACAACAGAGAGTCAGCGAACAGGAAAAGAACCAGTTAAGCGTACGTCTGGAGCTGCAGGCGGACTTCTACGCCGGAGTATGGGCTTATTATGACAACAAACTGTTCGGCTCCCTTGAAGACGGAGACATAGAAGAAGGACTTGCCGTAGCCGCAAAGATAGGTGATGACTATCTTCAGAAGAAAGCCTACGGACGTACAATGCCTGAGACCTTCAATCACGGGACCTCTGCCCAACGTTCAAAATGGCTCAAGAAAGGTATCCGGGGCGGTGACATAAATGAAGGCGATACCTTCTCTCCATCATATCAAAGCCTCTGACACGATAGTACACAAGAAGGACGATTCTTAGCGTGTATTCGGAGTTTGCTTCTTAAGCAATAATCTTACACGGTAAGAACCGTCCTTCCTGTATTGCTGATTACTTCTTGGCAGCAAGAGCCTGAGCCACATCAACGGCACAAGCAACAGAACAGCCCACCATCGGGTTGTTACCGATGCCCAGGAAGCCCATCATCTCAACGTGTGCGGGAACTGAAGATGAACCTGCAAACTGAGCGTCAGAGTGCATACGACCCATGGTATCGGTCATGCCGTATGAAGCGGGACCGGCGGCCATGTTATCTGGATGCAGGGTACGGCCTGTACCACCACCTGAAGCTACTGAGAAGTAAGGCTTACCGGCCAATACACGCTCCTTCTTGTAAGTTCCTGCAACGGGGTGCTGGAAACGTGTGGGGTTGGTTGAGTTACCTGTAATGGAAACGTCAACACCTTCCTTCCACATGATGGCCACACCCTCACGGACATCGTCGGCACCATAGCACTTAACCTTGGCACGGGGACCGTCGCTGTAAGGAATGGTCTTAACCACCTTGAGTTTACCGGTATAGTAGTCAAACTTGGTCTGAACATATGTGAAACCGTTTATGCGGCTGATGATCTGTGCGGCATCCTTGCCCAGACCATTTAAGATAACACGCAGGGGCTGCTTGCGAACCTTATCAGCCTTAGCGGCAATCTTGATGGCACCCTCGGCAGCAGCGAAACTCTCGTGACCGGCCAGGAATGCAAAGCACTGTGTCTTCTCAGAGAGCAGACGGGCAGCCAGGTTACCGTGACCCAGACCCACCTTACGGTCATCGGCTACAGAACCGGGGATGCAGAAACTCTGAAGACCGATACCTATGTTCTCGGCAGCCTTTACGGCGCTCTTGTCACCGGTCTTCTCACCCTCCTTGAGAGCGATGGCGCAACCTACGACGTAAGCCCACTTGGCGTTCTCAAAGCAGATAGGCTGAGTCTCCTCACAAGCCTTGTAAGGATCTATGCCGTAGCTGTCACAAATCTTGTTAGCCTCTTCAATTGAGGAGATTCCATGCTCGTTAAGAGCAGTGAGGATCTGCTTCATACGGCGATCCTGTGATTCGAACTTGACTTCTCTTATCATAGTTGTATCTCCTTATTCTTTACGGGGGTCAATAATCTTAACTGCACCGGCCTCCTTGCTGAAGCGCCCGTATGTTGAAGTAACCTTCTTGAGAGCCTCATTGGCATCGGTACCCTTCTTAATCTCATCCATAAGCTTACCGAAATTGATAAACTCATAACCGCAAACCTGATCGTCCTTGTCCAGAGCGATACGGTTTACATAACCCTCGGCCATCTCAAGGTAGCGGACGCCCTTGGCCTTGGTGCCGTACATGGTACCTACCTGGCTACGCAGACCCTTACCGAGGTCCTCCAGACCGGCGCCTACAATAAGACCGCCCTCTGAGAAAGCGCTCTGTGAACGACCGTAAACAATCTGCAGGAACAATTCGCGCATAGCTGTGTTGATAGCATCGCACACCAAATCGGTGTTCAGAGCCTCCAGCAGAGTCTTACCCTGCAGAATCTCGGCAGCCATAGCGGCTGAGTGAGTCATACCTGAGCAGCCGATTGTCTCAACGAGAGCCTCCTCGATGATACCGTTCTTTATGTTCAGTGACAGTTTGCATGCACCCTGCTGGGGAGCGCACCAACCAATACCGTGGGTATAGCCTGAGATATCCTTGATCTCCTTGGCCTTAATCCACTTACCCTCTTCCGGAATGGGAGCGGGACCGTGCTTGGGACCTTTCTGGACCACGCACATGTTTTCAACTTCTTTTGAGTAAATCATAAATATTATTATGGTTTTTAAAACTGATTTTCCAATCGTCTGCAAAATTAGTATTTTCCACCATATATTATTTATAATATGCAAACATTGTTCAGCGAAAATGATTAATGGTTATATTTGCATCCTAAACATATTACTCTATTCAAAAAAACAAAGAATATGAGAAAACTATCAGTTCCTGTCATCGTAACATTTTTTATTTATTGCCTGTTATTATCAAGTTGCGGGCCGGTAGAACCATCAACCTACACGGAGAGATTATACAGGATCAGTACAGTCCTATCATACCCGGACAAGGACAAGGTGGAAATAGTTCCTGACAAGATTGGGGAGTTTCAGGAATCTATATATCTGAAGAATTTCAACAAACCATCACATCTCTCTCTCTTCGGTGTGAACAGCGGTGACAGGGTTCTTGCAACAATGGAGCTATCAGCAACCGGTACAATAGATAACAACACTGTAGAGCTGATTGATCTGGAAAAGATCCATGTCCAGAACCTGGAGACATCAAGACCTGCCGATTCACTTAATTATTACTATCGCTTTGCCATAAGCATATTTGGTAATACATCCTATCCCGCCATTTGGAATACAGGACACATTATCAACGTATGTCCTATATTCTTCATTCCGGATAATGCCCCCAATCCCCGTTTTTATTTCTATCCTGAAAGAGTTGTATCTGACACGTTGGTAATACGTCTCTATTCATTCATACCTGAAGATGACATCAGCCTGAATCCGGATTACACCCAGACTATACTGAACTGCGATATCTCATCCATTGCCGCTCCTGTTTCCAATCCAGACGAACAGGCGCGCCGGAACCTCATGCTCTCTTCGCTCCGTATGCAGGAACTGGACAACATATATGTAAAAATTGTTACTCCGGATACACTCAGAGCCAAGAACAGCAAGAATATTGCAAATCCGAGATATATCCAGCCGGTACCAGGACTTCCGCAAACAGTTCAGATTCCATTTGATTTTTAGAAATAGAATAACTAATGGCATTGCGAAAAAGCCAGGCTGTAAACATAAAGAACAAGAAGGCCAGGTTTGACTACGAAATAGTTGACACCTATACTGCAGGTATAGTATTAACAGGTACAGAGATAAAGTCAATCCGAGAGTCTAAGGCCAGCCTTGCCGACACATGGTGCACTTTCATAAACGGTGAACTGTGGGTAAGGGGAATGCATGTGGCACAGTATTTCTATGGTTCGTACAACAACCATGAGGCCAAGCGCGACCGCAAGCTGCTGCTGACAAAGAAAGAGTTGCGGAAACTGGCTGCCGATAGCAAGAACCCCGGATTCACGATAGTCCCCATCCGTCTGTTCATTGGCGACAAAGGCCTGGCCAAACTGGTCATCGCCCTTGCCAAAGGCAAGCACGAGTTTGACAAACGGCAATCAATCAAGGATAATGAGGACAAGCGCGAGATGGCCCGCGCCTTCATGAAGTAATTTAGCGTTTTGCGCTGAGCATAACCGTATGGACTGCCTGAAGCCAGCCTTGGCGGTTCTTTATTCTCTCATCAGCTTTCATTTCCGGCAGGCAAATCTCACTTATCTTGCGTAGTTCCTTTATCTCATGCACTGAGGTGTAGATTCCGCAGGCACAACAGTTGAGAATTGCAGAACCTAACCCTGAAGCTTCCTCCAGTCCAAGCCTCTTGACGGGAAATCCCAGGATATCGGCCTGAAACTGCATCAGGAAATCATTTTTGGCAGACTCTCCGTCAATGCTAAGCTGTCTGAGGGGAGTGCTTAAGTCTCGTGTTGCCAATTCAACCACATCAGCCACTTGATATGCTATAGATTCCAGAGCTGCACGGACAACATGTGCCCTATTCACCGACATGGTGAGTCCTGTAATTATTGCCTTGGCCTCGGGAACCCACCATGGTGAACCAAGACCTGAAAAAGCCGGAACAAAATATACTCCGCCATTATTAGGAACGCTCTCCACCAATGACTTTATTTCATCACTCGAATTCACCAGATGGAGATTATCCATGATCCAGTCAAGTACAGCTCCTGACGAATGGACGTGGCCCTCAAGAACATAACATGTTCTGTCAAACAACGAATATCCTACGGAACAGACCATTCCATTTGGAGCTGTAACCGGCTCCTCACCCACATTGAACATGACGGATGAACCTGTGCCATATGTAGTTTTACCCATACCTGCCTCCAGACATAGCTGGCCAACAAGCGCTCCGTGAGAATTACCTAAAACACCTGCAATCTGTACAGGAGAAGGCAGCATTCCTTCCAAATCAGTCATTCCGAAAACTGAATCGGACGGTTTGACTTCCGGCATCATACAGGCTGGGATTGCAAACAGTTTAAGCATATCGGAATCCCATTCAAGATCCCTTATGTTGAACAGCATAGTTCTTGAGGCATTGGAATAATCTGTAGCATGAACTTTCCCATGGGTAAGTTTCCATATCAGCCATGTATCAATTGTTCCGAAAAATAAATTTCCGTTCTCCGCCCTCTCCCTGACACTTTCCACATTATCAAGCACCCACTTGACACCACTGGCAGAAAAAAAAGGATCTGGAATCAGACCTGTGTGTTCACGTACTGTAGCCTCATAACCATTCTCTACAATTTCCTGACAAAAGCGAGCGCCCCTTCGGCATTGCCATAGGACTGCTTTATATACCGGCTTTCCGGTATTCCTGTCCCAAATGACAAATGTTTCACGCTGATTTACCATAGAGACTGAAAAAGAGATGTCATCACCTTCCGGAAGCTCAAGTCTGCGTACAGCCTCAACGGTTGTTTCATATATTTCATCAGCATCGGCCTCTGCCCAATCTTCCTTAGGGTGAGTCACCCTATATGGAACTACGCTATGGCCGATTAAATTCAGTTTTTCATCAAACAGCAAGGCCTTCGATGAAGAAGTCCTCTGGTCAATTGTTATTATATATCTCATTATTGTTTTCTGCTAGTTTCTCCGATGCTCTGAACATCAAATCCAAAGTATTGTATTCTCTATATTTTTTCTTAACCCGCCTGACATACTGAAGCGTTTCGGTCGCATCAAAATAACCAAACTTACATACACTGTCTGAATATACCAAAGAATCTGTCAATGATTCAAGTATAGTTTCAATATTACTCCATCTGTAACGGTTAATCCCATTTTTCCGTGCCAGACGCATTGCGTCGAAAATATGACTGGTACCGCCGTTATAACTTCCTAAAATGTAATTAATCCTTTCCTCCTTATTGATGAATCCGAACATCTTATCCATCTCGTCCAAATAACGCACTGCCACCCTGACATCCAACACAGTATTCTGTGCGGTAGTGTCATGCTCTCCAAGCCTGGCTAACATATGCCTATATGTGGAAGGCATTATTTGCATCAATCCCATGGCGCCTTGCGATGATCTTGCTGTAGTATCAAACTTGGACTCCACGTAAGCGATGGCAGCAAGCATCTTCCAGTCGCAAACACTGTCAGCATATAACCGGAAAATCGAATCGAAAGGGGAGATATATAGATACTCCTCCGGTTTAGGATTCATCGGCTCAATTTCTGGAAGCGGTCCCTCACATTTTGTTTTCGTAAAGAAAAGAAACAGTATCAGAGCCGCTGTCAGAAGCAGGACGATCATCTTCCTGATATTCATTTCGGGACCGTTGTATTTCGTTTCTTCCATCAAAAACGGAATTACGGATTTGCGGCGCAAAGATAAATCTTTTTTATCAGGTAGCAAAAACCTCTATACCGACTGAGCATTGGACAACCATAAACAGAATGTGCAAAAACTGATGAAAATATTTTTGCATATACAGTAAATATATATTACCTTTGCATCTGAAATGATACAATTAGTTGTTACATATCACCATCATCGCACCTGCAGACATTGATTGGCAGGCTATAGATGGTGTATATTTATACAATAAAGGCTTGCTGATTTCCGGTAAGCCTTTATTATTTGAATAAAATAAAACAGTTTATGATATGTTGAGAATTGCAGTACAATCCAAAGGGCGCTTATATGATGAGACGATGGCGCTGCTTCAAGAGTCAGGCATCAGTTTGGGAGTATCAAAGCGCACACTTCTGGTACAGGCAGGAAACTTCCCGGTCGAGGTGCTGTTCCTGCGTGACGATGACATTCCTCAGTCTGTAGCCGGTGGTGTGGCCGATGTAGGTATCGTAGGCGAGAACGAGTTTGTGGAGCGTCAGGAGAAAGCCGATGTAATCAAGCGTTTGGGATTCAGCCGCTGCCGTCTATCGCTTGCCATACCAAAAGCTATTGATTACAAAGGATTTGAGTGGTTCAACGGCAAGAAGATAGCTACCTCCTACCCCGGCATACTCAAATCTTTCCTTAAGGAAAAAGGAATCATTGCCGAAGCCCACGTAATAACCGGATCGGTTGAGATTGCTCCCGGAATAGGACTGGCCGATGCAATATTTGACATAGTAAGCTCCGGCTCTACTCTGGTAAGCAACAATCTCCGTGAAGTAGAGGTTGTAATGCAGTCTGAGGCACTTCTGATTGGCAACCCCAACATGGATGCCGATAAGAAAGCCATTCTTGAGGAACTCCTTTTCCGATTTGATGCCGTTAAAGCCGCCCAGGGCAAGAAATATATTATGATGAACGTGCCCGATGACCGCATGAGCGAGGTACTGGCCGAATTACCCGGCATCAAGAGCCCCACAGTAATGCCTCTTGCAACCAAAGGCTGGAGTTCGGTTCACACCGTACTGGACGAGAAACGTTTCTGGGAGATTATCGGCAAGCTCAAGGCCGCAGGTGCCGAGGGCATATTGGTTCTTCCCATTGAAAAGATGATTCTCTGAACAAAATGATACAAAAGGGGTCAGGCCCCAATTGTACTATTTTCTACAAAAACGAAAGAAATGAACATTGTAAAATATCCTGATAAGAACCTGTGGAAAGAACTCCTGTCCCGCCCGGCACTGAGCGTGGAAGGGCTCTACGAGCGTGTCCAGACTGTTCTCGACACCGTACGCAAGGGCGGTGACCAAGCACTTAAGGACTACGAACTCCTGTTTGACAAGGTCCGGTTGGACTCTCTTGCTGTGAGCCAAGCCGAGCTTGATGAGGCCGCCTCGCTGGTACCTGCACAGCTGCGTGACGCTATTGACCGCGCTGCTGCAAATATCCGCAGATTCCACGAGTCCCAGCTGCCGCAACTGAGCAAGGTTGAGACCACCCCAGGCGTAACCTGCTGGCAGAAGGCCGTGCCCATCACCAAGGTTGGCCTGTACATACCCGGCGGAACTGCTCCACTATTCTCAACAGTACTGATGCTGGCCATCCCCGCCCGCACCGCCGGCTGCCGGGAAATAGTTCTCTGCACCCCTCCCGGACATGACGGGAAGGTCAATCCTGCAATACTTTACGCTGCACAGGTGGCAGGCGTCAACCTGTTCTTCAAGTTGGGAGGATCACAGGCCATCGCCGCAATGGCATACGGCACGGAGAGCGTACCCAAGGTATCCAAGATTTTCGGTCCCGGTAACCCCTACGTTACCGCAGCCAAGCAGATAGTATCGCTCAAGGATGTAGCAATCGATATGCCCGCCGGCCCGTCCGAGGTTGAGGTCATAGCCGATGCCAACGCTAACCCCGCATTTGTGGCCGCCGACCTCCTATCTCAGGCCGAGCACGGACGTGACAGCCAGGTGATCCTGCTCACCACATCCGCAGACCTTATTAATAAGGTGCAGGCCGAAGTTGACCGCCAGGTTGCACTTCTACCACGCAACGAGATTGCCCAGTCATCACTCGATAATAGTCGCATGATTCTGCTCGGCAATGATGACGAGATAATAGAGATGACCAATGAGTACGCCCCCGAACACCTTATCATCCAGACCACCAACTCATCTGCACTTGCCGAGCGCGTGGTCAACGCAGGTTCCGTATTCATCGGTCCCTGGTCACCTGAGAGTGCGGGCGATTATGCATCCGGTACCAACCACACCCTGCCCACCAGCGGTTACGCCAAGGCCTATTCCGGCGTTAACATAGACAGTTTCATGCGCAAGATAACATTCCAGCAGCTCTCTCTTGAAGGCCTCCGGTCCTTAGGACCCGTAATCGAGACCATGGCCGCAGGCGAGAGCTTGGAAGCTCACAAAAATGCAGTAACAATCCGATTGAAATAACGTATCAGGGACAATCCCTAATGTGTAATTTTTGAGAAAAAATGAAAGGACTGAAACAACTTGTAAGACCAAATATCTGGAGCCTGAGTCCCTATACATCGGCCCGTGACGAGTACAAAGGTCACGAGGCCAAGGTGTTTCTGGATGCCAATGAGAACCCCTACAACGCCCCCATAAACCGTTACCCCGACCCGTTGCAGCGTGACCTCAAGACGCGTATCTGCACCATCAAAGGTGTGCCGGAGGACTCCATTTTCTTTGGTAACGGCAGTGATGAGGCCATAGACCTTATGTTCCGAATATTCTGCCGTCCCGGAGTGGATAACGCTGTTGCCATAGAGCCAACCTACGGAATGTACGGAGTCTGTGCCGATATAAACGACGTGGAGTACCGCCGCGTGCTGCTGGATGACGACTTCCAGCCCAGTGCCGAAAAGCTCCTTGCCGCCATTGACGGTAACACCAAGCTGGTGTTCTTCTGCTCGCCCAACAACCCAAGCGGCAACAATATCGACCGTGAAGTGATTGATAAGGTTCTGGACAGTTTTGACGGAATCGTAATTGTGGATGAGGCCTACATAGATTTTGCAGGGGTGCCATCATACCTGCGTCAGCTTTCCGAGCGTACCAACCTGGTTGTACTCCAGACTTTCTCCAAGGCATGGGGAATGGCCGGAATCCGTTTGGGAATGGCATTTGCCCAGCCTCAAATCATCAGTATCATGAATAAGATAAAGTATCCATACAACATCAACCTGCTCACACAGCAACGTGCCATGGAGGAGGTGATGCAGCACGACCGCGTTCAGGAATGGATTGATTCCATCCTCAAGGAACGCGAGCGCCTGATGAAGGAATTTGCAGCATTAGATTGCTGCATAAGGGTCTATCATTCGGATGCCAACTTCTTCCTGGCCCGCGTCAAGGATGCCGCCGCCACATATAACTATCTGGTTGAGCGAGGCATTATAGTCCGCAACCGCAGCAAAGTAGCCCTATGCGGTAACAGTCTGCGCATAACCATCGGCACAGTCCCCGAAAACAACGCATTGCTTGAAGCACTGAAAAATTATAAATAACCAGGCCTACAGCCAAAGTAAAAAAACATGAAAAGGGTGTTATTCATAGACCGCGACGGAACCATAATAGTAGAGCCGTCCGACGAGCAGCTTGACAGCTTTGACAAGCTGCAGTTTGTTCCCGGAGTTTTCCGCAGCCTCACGTTCCTGAGCCAGCACACAGACTTTGAGTTCGTCATGGCTTCAAACCAGGACGGCCTGGGCACGCCATCGTATCCCGAAGCGGACTTCTGGCCCACCCACAACTTCATACTGAATACTCTGAAAGGTGAATGCGTGGAGTTCAGCGACATCCTCATAGACCGCCACTTCCCGCAGGACAACGCCCCAACCCGCAAGCCTGGCACTGGCATGTTCGGAAAATATATGACCGATGAATACGACCTCAGCGCCAGCTACGTGATTGGCGACCGCGCCACCGATGTGGAGCTGGCCCGCAACCTGGGCTGCCGCGCCATTCTGCTGCAGGACAACTGTGACACACTGCCCGATGACCTCAAGCCCGCGTGTGCATTTGCAAGCCGCGACTGGTGGAAAGTGGCAGAATTCATATTCGCAGGTGAACGTCATGCAAGCGCACACAGGGTAACAAAGGAGACCGACATTCTTGTTGACCTCAATCTGGACGGTACCGGGAAATGTGACGTCAGCACCGGTCTGGGATTCTTTGACCACATGCTGGAGCAGATAGGACGTCACGGAGGCATGGACCTGACCATCAAGGTTAAGGGAGACCTGAATGTTGACGAGCACCACACCATCGAGGATACCGGTATCGTGCTGGGAGAGTGCATCCGCAAAGCCTTAGGTGACAAACGTGGAATAGAGCGCTACGGATTCGCCCTGCCTATGGATGACTGTATGGCTCAGGTAGTCCTTGATTTCGGAGGCCGAAGCTGGCTGGTCTGGAACGCAGAATTCAAGCGTGAAAAGATTGGCGAGATGCCCACCGAGATGTTCCTGCACTTCTTCAAGTCACTCTCCGATGCCGCAGCCATGAACCTGAACATCCAGGCCCAGGGCGACAACGAGCACCACAAGATAGAAGCCATATTCAAGGCTTTTGCCCGTGCTCTCAAACAGGCCGTGCGCCGCGACATCTGGAACTATACCCTCCCCTCTTCCAAGGGTCTTCTCTAAAAATAGTGCAATTGGGGCCTGACCCCTTTTGTACTATTTTACTGAAACGAGCGTTTGGACTGCTCCAGGGTGGCAATCACGCGGTCGCACCAGGCATCAAACTCCAGATCTTCAGTCTGGCAATCCTTGTGGGCAAGGATGTAATCCAGAGTGCGGGCAATTCCCTGCTCAGGAGTAATCGTAGCACAGAATCCGGGCACAGCGCGCTTGAGTTTGCTGTTGTCAAACAGCACGGTGTGTGCCTTGTCTCCCCATAGTTCACCTGTATAATTGTACGGTGCCACATCTATCAGATACTGTGACGATACATAATAAGGATGCAGTTCCACACCCAGATGCTTAGCCACAATCTGATATATCTGGTTCCATGTAATTGATACATCGGTTGTAATCTGGAAAGCCTCACCAATGGCACGTTCATTTCCCATAAGGCCGATGAAACCCTTGGCAAAATCCTCATTGCAGGTAATGGTCCAGAGCGATGTTCCGTCACCGTGGATGATGACCGGCTTGCCCTCCATGATGCGCTTTACCACCTGCCAACTGCCCTTGCTGCCATGAACGGCCATAGGCACCGCACGCTCATCGTAAGTATGGCTGGGGCGTATGATGGTTACAGGGAATCCGTTCTCCCGGTACATTCGCATCAGGAAATCCTCACACGCAATCTTGTTACGGGAGTAGTCCCAGAACGGGTTGGCAAGTGATGTACCCTCGGTAATCACAGCGCTTGCCGGCCATTTGTTGTAGGCCGATGCCGAACTGATATACATGAACTGCCTGGTCTTGCCGCAGAACAGACGGTAGTCGCGCTCCACCTGCTCGGGCACAAACCCTATGAAGTCACATACCACATCAAAGGTCATATCCTTAATGAGTGCAGCCACACCCGCCTCATCGCTGTTGATATCGGCCTTCAACACCTTTACGTTCTCAGGCACACGGTCGCTGCGGTTGCCTCGGTTCAAGAGATAGAGCTCACAGCCCTGAGCGGCCAGCTGCCGCGTGATTGCGGAACTGATAGTTCCCGTTCCGCCTATAAACAATACTTTCATATCTTGGTTAGTTAGGTTATGTTCAAATACTCAATACCACCCGAAATTGGTATCTCGCTGATACGGGATATAGTCAGAGTCATCTATCTTACGATACGTTATTTCAGTCCACGCCCACGGAATCATTCCGTCTGTCTCATAGAAATCAAAGTGAAGCTTTCCGTCGTAGTCAATTATGCCAGGATCAACAGTAAAGATATGGGCGGTAATGTTGTCAGCATAACGGTATCCATCGGTAACTGCTGTCATTGTAGTGTCTATCAGGACAATAGTAGTAGTGATATCGACCGAATCTCCACCAATCATACCTCTGAATATACTTTCCACTGCCACCGTATCATTGAAAGTCACCGTATACCGGACATTGCCGATGCTGTCCTGAGCAACATCCTGGTAATGGCTGTAATCCCTCATCAAATCTTCCACATATGTATATGCCCATGATTTTGACAAACCTACCAATGTCTCCTGAGTGTCCCATTCAACTCCATTGCAGGAGTCCAATCCAACTGAAGTCAGAGCCATGCAACTGACCGATGCTATTATTAAAGATAACTTTTTCATACCTTTCAGAATGTATATCCCAGACTCAACCGGACTCCGGGTATCAGAATCATGCCGAATAAACTGTAATCCAATCCTTCACCCAGCTCCGTCAGGAAACAGATGCCGTTCTTTGATTTAAATCTGAAACCAAGATAGGTAATCTGAAAAGGTGCAGGGTTGTCACTTATAATATCATTATACTCCCAATAGAGAGAATTGTCATTAATACGCCCTCCTACCATGGCTTGTGTGTACATCATGAAGTGTTCTTTGCTCATGATATGATACCGGACACCAACCAAAAGATCAAGATTCAAGACTTTCTCACTATAAAGAGGAGTGTTTGTAAAATAGTCTATCTTCTCAAACCCTACAGTGGTGAGTCCGGCATAAGCCACAACTGACAGTCTTTTGGTAAAGCCATGATCGGCCAACTTATAGGCAGCCTGTAAGGAATAGCCCGGATAGTAGCTTGACCTGTAGGATTCCTTTTCCATATCAGTCAATGTAACATCCTGATATTTATCATAGAAGTCTACAGGTTCTCCAATTCCCAATCCTCTCTTGTCACAAACGTGCATGCCCGGAGTGGATATACCGGCACTTATCTCAAACCTTGACTGAGCGTTCAGCCCGCAAGGTATCAGCGCTACAAATGCCGATGCAATAATTAATCTGTACAGTTTTATCATATTTAATACCAACCTGTCTTAGTCTCTTTAACATACGGGCGTCTGTCATAATAGTCGTTACGCTCAGACCTGCTGTATCTGACATCGGACCACGCCCAAGGTGTAGTCTTGCCATTCTCATAGAATTCAACACGGAACGTTCCTTCATAGTTAATTATCCCTTCATCAACGGTATACATATGTGCCCAGAGCCTGTCCGAGTACCTGTAACCGTCGGCCGTAACCACTACGGAGTCTTTTATCTGAAGCAGTCTGTATGATATCACCACCGAATCACCGTCTATGCGACCCTCTCTCTTAAAATCCATGGACAGTGTATCATTCAGATTAGATGTAATGGCGACAGGCCATTTAACGTAGGAGAAGTTTTTTCTTAATGAATCATGAGGGTTTACGGCATAATCCAAGGCATCATCAATATAACTCCTTGCCCAATATTCGGCCATTCCGCCCAACTCAGCGGCAGGATCCCAATTTCTGACCTCGCAACTTGCCATCAGCAATGCAGCTATTACTGCTATCCGGAAATTAAACACTATCTTTTTCATAATCAGAATCTGTAGCTGAAACCTGCCCTGATACCGGGAAGTAATACAAAAACATCACCCAAAACATACTCAGAGCCATAACCCAACTCAGTCATAACCCCAAGATGGCTGGTCTTATGACCCAGCTTGACTCTGAATCCCAGAAAAGTGAGCTGATAGACGAACTCATTACGGCCGTCACGGGACGCATCATCAGTTACGGTCCAATACTGGCAGCCGTTCCTGAAATCCACTCCCGCCATAGCCTGTGAGTACATTGTCAGATGAGATGTCTCGATTATCCTGTATCTCAAGCCAAGCAGGACATCGGCCTTGACAGCCTTCTGTATGTCGGCATCGGGACTGAATATGCTCAATGGCTGATAATCGGCCATGTGCAATCCGGCCATACCAACCAGCGAGAGCCTGCCCTTGAGGCCGGTCCCGGAGTCTGACAACCTGCATGCCATCTCCACCGACAAACTGGGATACAGCGTGCAATTGTATGACTCCTGGGTCAGATTACTGAGTTTGCCGTCAGGAAAATGCTTTGAATCGATTGGATCCTCATCAAAAGCCCAATCCGCAAAAGCATAAGTTCCGGGAGTGGAGATTCCGGCATTGATCTCCAGTCTGCATTGCGCCTGCGTCCCGTATGGGATAATAGTCAAGAACGCGGCAATTGTAAGGAGTTTTCTTTGAAAGGACATAATAATGAGATTTTTGCATCAAATATATCGCTTGTCAAATGAAAAAACAAGTATTTTCAGGCTTATTTCCAGTGAAACGGGAGCAAAGGATACTCTCTGACTATTTGGCAGTTCCGTTATTGATCCAAATAGACAGAAAGTACAGGACCTGGATTCTGTTGCGCTCAGTTGCGGATTAGGCCGGTTCGGTATGCCTGCAAGAGGGCGCGAAGTTCCTCTACCCGGGCCATTAGACGCTTGCCCTTGTCGGTGTCGCGCACCAGAATCTGCTTGTCGGTATATTCAACAACCTGTGTAGCGGCAATCACGTCCATTCCTTCGGCCACAGACTGCTGGATGGACTCGAACGGATGATGACGGACAAGACGCATTCCGTGTGAGTTATATATTAAGGTATACCCGGCAATTCCCGTTGTCTCATGATAGACCTTGGAGAATCCGCCGTCAATCACCAGAAGCCGGCCATCGGCCTTGATGGGACTCTCACCGCTGGCTGCCTTGACCGGTATGTGGCCGTTTATGATGTGGGCGTGCTCCATATCGGTTATACCGAACTCTGCCAAAATCATTTCGCATACGTCCCGTCGGTTCTTGAGGCGGTAATAGTTGCCTTTCTTTTCCTCATGAGTCTCTTTCTCCGCTATGAAATAACGTTCGAATGTGGCCATTCTCTGCTTGTCAAAAGGAGGTGAGACCGGTCCGCACCACAGATACCAGAAAAGGTCCTTGCCGTATTCCTTGAATTCATCGTTATCGGTAGAGAAATAGGCGGTGCGCACCAGTTTCTCTATCGTGTCAAACAGTTCCCGGCCTTTATACTCCACACCCTGAATCATGAGCGACGCAAATGATCCGTCCTCATTCAGCGGCACGCTTCCGTGATAGAGAAGGTTGTTGTTGTGGACCAGATAAAGCGATCCATGTGCGAACAGGCACTCCATGTGACGTGACAACGCCTTGCTATTGGTAAAGCTGTGGACAAGACGGTCTATCACGTTCTGTTCTGCCGTAGTAAGCCGGTATGGATCCTTGGGGTCGATTGTGGGGAAGTTGGTATCGAGCAACCTGTACTCATGACCGTCAATACTGACTACCCCGCGCTTGAGGTCCATCTTGTCCAGCAGGTTGCGATGCTCCATGCGGAACTCCGGATGACGCGCTATCACGGCAGCCTCTATTTTGAACTGGATGATGGCTATAGCCTTGTGCATCTGTGACATAAGGCGGGTGGGCGGCGCATCGGCCGGAGTATCATCGGACTTGACGGGATTGAACAGCAGGCATTCATCATCGGAGTAAGTCTCCATAGCGAATGTGGCCAGCGGCAACAGGTTGATGCCGTAGCCGTCCTCCAGTGTGCTCATATCGGAGTATTTGAGGCTGTTCCGGACCACATTGGCCACACAAGCGGCGCTTCCGCTTGCAGCCCCCATCCACACCACATCATGGTTGCCCCACTGGATATCGAAATCCCGGTAACTGCAGAGCATGTCCATTATGCGGTGAGCCCCGGGTCCCCGGTCATATATATCTCCGATTATATGGAGCTGGTCTATCACCAGGTTACGGGTGACATCGGCAATGGCTGTTATGAAATGGCTGGCGCGACCAGTGGAGACTATGGTATCGACAATAGCCTTTATATAGTTGTGCTTGGAGAGGAATGTACCGCGTGTCTCATGCATCAGCTCCTCAATTATGTACGCGTAATCCTTGGGTAATGCCTTGCGAACCTTAGAGCGGGTGTAGCGCGAAGAGACTCTGGCGAGCACTGCAATAAGCTGCATCAGAGTCACTTTGTACCACTCGTCAAGGTTATCATTCCCGGCCTTGAGTACACGGAGCTTGGCCTCAGGATAGCTTATGAGAGCACTCAGGCTGCGTTTTTCTTCAACACTCAGCTCATCACCGAACACGGCCTCAATCTTCTGCTGTATCACGCCCGATGCCGAACGCAGCACGTAGTCAAACGCATCGTACTCGCCGTGTATATCGGTAACAAAATGCTCGGTTCCCTTTGGCAGGTTCAGTATGGCCTCAAGGTTAATGATTTCGGTCGATGCAGCCGCGATAGAGGGGAAGCTCTTAGCCAGCAGCTGTAAATATTCTATACTATGCTCCATTGTCATTAGTGATTACCACAAGAATACAGACAAGATCATGGGATATTGCGCAGGATGGCCAGCAGGTGGTCAAACACCATCGGCACGGTAGCCAGTTCCAGACGCTCAGAGGGCGAATGCACTCCGCGCAGTGTGGGTCCCACGGATATCATGTCCAGGTCAGGGTACGATGTCAGGAAAAGACCGCATTCCAGACCGGCATGAATAGCTTTGACCTTGGGATCATGTCCGAAAAGTTCCTTATATGTACGGACTGCGATATCAAGCAATTCCGACTTGGGATTGGGAGCCCAGCCGGGATATCCGTCATTGCGTTCCACCTTGGCACCCGCCAGACGGAAACAGGCGGCAAGAGTCTCCTGAACCGCATATTTAGCCGATTCCACAGAGCTGCGCTGGCTTGCCACCATGGTGACCTTGCCTTTCTCTGTACGGATGCGGGCCAGATTGGAACTTGTCTCCACCAGTCCGGGTACATCCATGCTCATGGAATAAACACCGTTGAACACAGCGAATATCGAACGTATGATATTTCCTGCTACAGCAGGCTCGATACACTCTGGCATCGGCTCTGTACTCTCCATAAAGAACTTGGCTTCCTTTTCCGTCACATGATACTCGTCCTGTACCTCCGATGCGAACACGTTGAAATCCACACGTATTCTTTCCCTGTCAGCAAACGGAACGGCAATCACCGCAACTGCATCACGGGGAATGGCATTGTGCAGGTTTCCGCCGCTTATTGAGCAGAGCCTCAAATCATATTTGTCTATAGCCGAATTCAGGAAACGGGCCAGAATCTTGTTGGCATTAGCATAACCCTTGTCTATATCATCACCCGAGTGGCCGCCATGAAGCCTGTCCACACCCACTTTCATGCAAAAATACCCTGCAGGAACAGCCTCAGTCCTGAAATCAAAAGTCACCGATGAGTTGATTCCGCCGGCACAACCAATGAAGATCTCACCCTCATCCTCAGAATCCAGATTGATGAGCATCTTGCCGTTCATCATGCCCGGCTTGAGGTTCGTGGCTCCAGTAAGACCTGTCTCCTCCGATACCGTGAAGAGGCACTCTACGGGACCATGCTCAATCTCATCGCTGTCCAATACCGCCAGAGCCATCGCTATACCCATACCGTCATCGGCTCCCAGAGTCGTGCCGCGAGCCTTGAGCCAGCCGTCCTCCACATAAGTCTCTATCGGCTGAGTCATGAAATCATGCTCCAACGTGGCGTCCTTTTCACACACCATATCCTGATGCGCCTGCAGGATTACTGTCTGCCTGCCATCATAACCGGGAGTGGCTGGCTTGGAGATAAGCACATTGCCGACGTCATCCTTACGATACGCCAGCCCACGCGCAGCAGCAAATTTCATCAGGTACTCACCCATTTTCTCCTCATGACCTGAGGGACGCGGAATCTGACATATCTCCAGGAATATGTCCATCACCCTCTTTGACCAATCCGTATTACACATATCCTTTTTTTTGTATTTTATTTTAATAAAACATAACGAATCCTTAACAACTCCAAAAATACATTATTCTTGGGATTAATTCAACCAAAAAAACCTAACTTTGCGCGCTGTATGTGGAAAATGTTTCTGACAGTAACGCTTTTGCTTCTTGCGGCTGTTGCACTTTTGTCGGTCAACATGCTTCTCAGGAAGAACGGAAAGTTTCCCAACATCCACGTGGGAAGGAATCCTGCTATGAGGAAACGAGGCATAGGTTGCGTGGAGGAGCAGGACGCACAGGCCAGAAAGGATAATCCGGTTGCCGTGAATGAAAGGAACGCTACCACATGACAGGAAAAGACAAACATTTATAACCTATATAGACAAATGAAAAGAATCTTCCCCGCTGTATTGGCAGCATTGGTATTGACAGGCTTCAATAGTTGCAACCAAACCCCAACCGCTCCAGCCTCACAACCCGAACAGGCACAACCGGCGTTATCCGGACTCAAGATTGCATATATCAACGTTGACTCACTGCTCGCCAACTACGAATTCTGGAAGGACCTTTCCGAACAGATGACCCAAAAGGCGGAGAACTACCGACTGCTACTTGCCGAGGAGAGAAACAAATTCGAGAAAGACGTGGATGACTTCAACAGGAAACTCCAGAACAACGTATATTCATCGGCAGAACGTGCCCAGTCCGAGCAGAACCGGCTTGCCAAGAAACAGCAGGACCTTGAGGAAAAAATAGCAAAATACAACAATGAGCTATCCCTTGAGGACAGCCAGAACATGCAGAAAGTCAGTGAGAAAATTGACAAATATATCAGGGAATACAACAAGACCCACGGCTACAACCTTATCATAAACAAGGCCAGCCTGCTACTGGCCGATGACGGTATGGATATAACTGCCGATATCCTGAACGGTCTGAATACTGAATACAATTCAGAATCAGCAGATTGACAACAATTATGAAATCCATCAAACCACTTATCATGGCGGCCGTAGTCGCCCTGTTCCCATTTGGCGTTAACGCCCAGTTCATGATGTTCGGCGGCGGAAATCGCGCCAGTCAGGACAGTCTGCGTAAGATTGCCGCAGCTGACTATGCCGACATGTTAAACAAAGTCGGTGTAGAGCAGACCCGTGGAGGCCGTCAGCCCAACAGTCAGGATGAAAGCAAGCATCCCAATTATGACGAGCTGACAGCCAACCCCTACCCTTTCTATCCTGACCCTCTGGTCACAGAGAACGGCAAAAAGGTCAGGAACGCCAGGATGTGGTATAAAGTCCGCCGTCCTGAAATAGTACGCCTTTTTGAGGAGCACGTCTATGGCCGTATTCCCGACAACGTTCCCGGTGTGACATGGGAGATTACTAATGAGGAGCATAAGGATTTCGGTGGCACACCGGTTGTCGTGCGCTATCTGAAAGGAGTTGTCGATAATTCCATCTGTCCTTCCATCACCGTAGAGATTCAGGCCAATGTGGTTTATCCCGATAACGGCAGCACCAAACTTCCGGTTATCATTGAGTTCGGATTCGGAGGCGGTGACCCCACACGTTCATTCGGGAATCAGAAATCATGGCAGCAGATGGTTATTGAGCGCGGATGGGCGGCAGCTACCATCAACCCGTCCTCTATACAAGCCGATGCAGGCTCCGGATTGACCAGCGGCATCATAGGCCTCTGCAATAAAGGTCAGTTCCGCCAGCCAACAGACTGGGGTTCTCTTCGGGCATGGGGCTGGGGCCTGTCGCGTCTGATAGACTATTTCGAGACTGACAAGACCTTCGATGCCACCAAATGCGCTATCGAAGGTGTCTCCCGCTACGGTAAAGCCTCACTCGTAGCTATGGCCTTCGAGGAGCGCATCGCAGCAGGATTCATTGCCTCATCAGGCAAGGCCGGAGCAGCAGGTTGGCGTCGTGACTGCGGTGAGAGCATCGGTAATATAATCTCAAGCGAGGAATACCACTGGGTGTGCGGCAACCTTATAAAATATGGTGCCGACCCTCTCACGGAGAATGACATACCTGTTGACCAGCATGAACTCATAGCGCTTTGTGCCCCAAGGGCATGTTTCATCTCAACCGGTAGCTGGAACGGTGACAAATGGCAGGACGTAGTAGGCTCATTCATCTCCGCTTCAAAAGCATCACCGGTATATGAACTGCTTGGTTACAAAGGTGTGGGAACCGACCTCTTCCCCGGCATGGACAACGGGCTGATGGACGGTCGTCTCACATACCGTCAGCATCATGGAGGCCATGAGGCTGGTCCCAACTGGCCCTATTTCCTCGATTTCTTTGAACGTGAGGTGGTTCGCTGAACTGTCTCGGATTAAAAAATCCCACCTGGGTTTTTAAATTTTCCCAGGTGGGATTTTTTTAAAACTCAAGTGGGAAATACTTATATTCCTCTTGAGTCCTCAATAAAACTGTATTTAACTTTCTCTGGAAAAAAGGATAACAAAGGTAGAAACCACTTAAAAGAGTACAACTATGAAACGAAGGACAATCATCGGCATGGCAGTTGCAACTCTTCTGCTTTGCACAACAAATGGAAATGCACAGTCAAGGGTGGTCCGCAGAGCCAACCCGGATAGAGATTATGACCGCAGGGTTATCGTTACAGACCGTCACATGGATATCAAGCCTGTTGTCGTTGGTCCCAAGATAATAGGTAATGACGCTGTAAGGTCCTTCAAGAACGAGCCGTTTGACAAAAACCGTCTGCGCATGGCGGAGATGATTTTTCGTACTGACGGAGTAGTGACAGCACGTCAGGCAACGCTTATCGCAGAGACATTCAGCTTTGACAGCAACAGACTGGATTTCCTCAAGATGGCCTATGCCAACTGCGTGGACCGTCACAACTACTATATCACGCTCAACACATTGGATTTCAACTCAAGCCGGGAGAAACTTATGGACTTCATAAACGCAATTGATGCAGATAACCGTTATCGTGTCATCAATCGTGTCACGAGTGATGATCTAAAGCAAATAGTGACTTTGCTCAAGAAAGAGACATTTGATTCCATGCGCTACAAGCTGGCAGTAATGATTCTCAACGGAGGTGAGTTCACAGCAAAACAGATAGCGGCTATGGCCAGAACATTCAGCTTTGACAACAACCGGCTGGAATTCCTGCTCAAAGCCTATCGGAACTGCATCGACAGGTACAACTATACAGTTGCTGTCAACACACTGGATTTCAGCAGCAACCGCAACAAACTGATGGACATGATCCGCTGAATCTCCCCAACAATAACAAGAGGACAGGCGTTACGGCAAATACGCAGCGCCTGTCCTTTTTATTATGAAAGACACTTACTTGAAGAAATCTTCCAGTGCTGCAGCAACCTCTTCACCACGAAGATTCCTGCCGATGATAGTCCCGTCAGAATCAATGAGGAATGTGGACGGAATAGCTGTAACCGAGTAACGGTAAGCAGCCGATGTCTCCCTCTCATTGGTATCAAGCAGCTGAGGCCAGGTCATTCCGTCATCCTTTACAGCCTTTATCCATTCATCACGCTCATCATCGACGGACACGCTCACGATTTCAAATCCCTTGGACCTGAATTTCTCATAAGCCGCCTTCATATTGGGAATCTCATTACGGCATGGAGTACACCAGCTGGCCCAGAAATCAAGCAGGACGACCTTATTGGAGGCAATATAATCAGAAAGACTGACACTTGAGGGAGTCTCATATCTCTTGTTCAGCAACGGCAGTTCAAAATCCATATAAGGATGACCCACTGCCGTCATCATCTGAACCTGCATCATGGCCTTAAGCTGACTGAAATCAGCATTTGAGCCGAATTTGGGTTCAAACATATCCAGGAAGCCGAGTATCTCATCCGGTTCATAAATCTCGTATGAGTCCAGAAGCTGCTGGAAACCGAACACATTACCCGTATTCTCCACGATACTCTTGGTAACTATATCCTTGTAGTTATCCTGAAGAACTCCCATCTCGTCCACAAAACTGGAATAATCCTCACCTGCGGCGGCGGTCATTCTCATCTTGTCCTGAACCTCGTTAGCCTTGTCGTTCAGCACCTCTATCTTACTGTAGAAAGCCTGGAAAGCATCATTGTTAACCGTACCGCCTATTGTCTGGCTACCGTCAACGATATCATATTCAACGTCAATCGTGCCGTTCTCAAGGAAGAACGTGCAGGCATGGACATTTTCACCCTCATCAAAAGTCAGCAAAGCCAGAAGACATGAATCCGCCACACCGCTGATTGTAAACTTGCCGTTGGAAATCTCCGTAGAATCCAACGGTACAAGATCATTGTCCTGTATCACATTAAGAGTAACGACCGTACCGTCATCTGCACCTGGGACCTTACCTCGTATCTTGTACGAATTTCCGTTGCCGCATGATATCAGGGCTACGGCAGCCACTATCACATAAAGGATTCTTTTCATAGTAGAGTTGTTATTTGATTACATACTGTGAGCTTATGGACTCGTTCTTGATCACCCTGCGGATAGTCTCGGCAAACATCTGGGCTATGGACAACTGTTTCAGTTTCTTGCAGGGGATATTGTTGCGGTAGGGGATACTGTTGGTGAACACTATCTCCTCCAGCTGGGAATTATCGACCCTTACGGGAGCGTCACCCGACATGACACAGTGTGATGCGAGAGCACGTACGGACTTGGCACCGGCCTCCTTCATGACATCACCCGCCTTGCATATAGTGCCTGCTGTATCTACAATGTCATCCACAATAACCACATTCTTGTCCTGGACGTCACCGATAATCCTGATCTCATCAACCACATTTGCACGGGTGCGGGTTTTCTGGCACAGTACAAGCGGCACATTCAGGTATTTGGCGTAGGCGCTGGCCCGCTTGCTTCCTCCCACATCGGGAGCGGCCATAACGAGCTCATCCAGCTTCAGCCCCTGAATGTAAGGCATGAACACCATTGATGCGTACAGGTGATCCACCGGCACATCAAAGAAACCCTGGATCTGATCCGCATGAAGATCCATTGTAATGACACGGTCCACACCTGCTGTGCTCAGCATGTCCGCCACAAGCTTGGCACCTATTGACACGCGCGGCTTGTCCTTACGGTCCTGTCTGGCCCATCCGAAATATGGAATCACGGCATTGACTGACTTTGCCGATGCTCTCTTGGCGGCATCTATCATGAGCAGCAGTTCCATAAGATTATCCGATGGCGGGAAGGTTGACTGAACCAGAAATACATCGGCGCCACGGATTGATTCCTCATACGAAACGGCAAACTCACCGTCTGCAAAATGGGTCACGTTCATATTGCCTAAAGGGCAATTCAGATAATCGCATATCTCTTTGGCCAGGTACATAGTGTCCGTACCGCAAAAGACCAGGAAAGAATTGCTTGAGTCCATAAAAGGGATGACTGATATGTTTATATAGTTTGGACTGCAAAGTTACAAATAATTGGAACGTCTGGCAGGTCATTATTTCCTATTTTGAAAATAATTATCAACAATATCACCTATTTTTCAACAGAGCGAAAATACAGTTGCATATAATAATGTTTCAAAAAAAAATTGTAAAATTGCAAATTAAATGCAAATGAGAGACTTATCAAGTAAAATAAACTTACAATAATATTGTTATGAAGAAAAACCTACTCATTTCGATTGCCCTACTCTCAGTTTCAACACTGTTTGCAGGTAACGCAAAGGACATCAGAAACGCCACCGTTTCCGATGGAACCAGAAAGTCGGAATACATCATGCCCGACGCTGAAGGACGACTTTTACTTAACCCGGAGATCATTTCCGGTCTCCAGGCTGTAAAAGAAAGAATGGCGGCCCCGTTAGGTCCAACACAATCTTCACTATTTGAGATTGAGGCGCTCATGAACAGGAATCTCCTGGAAAAGAACTTACTGGAGAATAAAGACATGCTTGAAAGGCAGAAAGCCGAAGCAGCCCACAGGCGTGCCATGATGGAAGAATCTGCAAGACAGGAACCCGAGACATCACGTGCCGGTTTGAGAAGAGCCCCGGCCATTTCCCGTCCGAACCAATGGAGCTACCCCTTTCAGGCCATAGGTGAAGGAATCAAGCTTTCCGGTGTCGAACATTCATTCAGTCTGAACGGAACCTCTTTCCAAAAATATGGACTCAGGTCATATACTTATGATGAGGAAGGTAATGTCACCAAGACCCAGACCGTAATGACCAACACTAACGGAATCCTGAACAAGATGATGGGCTGGAGCATGAAAATACCGGTCGACGCCATAGTGACATCCGTTACCAGTTCTACCGAGGACATGACAGAAGACTACACTGTATTCAAAGATCCCGCAACCGGCAAGGAGCAGTATCTTGAGCAGCACAAGTATGTCACATACAATGGTTATCAGGTAACCGGCATAGACCGGAGAGCTGACAAGGACGGAAATATGATTGAATATCAAAAGGTGGAATCCGAATTTGATGACAGCGGACGTCCCATCCAAACTATATTTTACAGCCGCTCCACTTCATATGATCCCGCAACCGACAGCTATACCGTAATCCTGAAGCCTTACATGAAGGCCGAGTATCAGGAAACTGACGGATTAATGACCAGGACCACCTTGTATCCTGTCACTGATGCAAATGGAACAGAATCCTGGCAGTATAACATCAGGATCACTAAAGGAACCAATGACAAGGGAGAGGAGTGCTACGAATACATGTACTACGATGCTGCTGACTCAGTCTGGTACGGAAGCAGTAAATATACAAGACTCGTAACAGAGGATGCCAACGGCTCTGATCAGACAACCGTCAACTGGTCATGGGATTATAATAAACATGAATGGTACCTGTCCAACAAGAGCCATTACAGGTATAATTCAATGGGCCGGGCCGTCCTATACGAGAGTTACTATTTTGACGCCGCACTGAACTCCTTCTATCTGAACAGAAAGAACGGTAACGAATATCTTGGAGACACATTAGAGTGCGGCAGCTGGTCATTTTATTACGATTCACCCTCTACCATAGAGGAACTGTCTGATCCAGACCAGCTAATCTACAGCGGATCCAAGTCAGAATGGTTGTTTTACACAGCAGAGGAACTCGGTATTTCACTGAATGACAATCCCGACCTCTACCTGCCCCGCAAATCCGAAGCCAATTACACCTATGATACCAAATTAAGGACATGGGTGGGCCGCAGCAAGTACGAGTACAAATATATTCTGACTCAGCTTGTCGGTTACGATAAACCTGATTTTTTGGTATCCTGCAAGAAAAACTATGAATGGATTATGGACGGTGGAGTCTGGACTCTGTACAATGAAGCCAACTATCAGTATGATGATCATGGTTCCTGCACTCTCCAGGAAGTATTCACAGCTGACTCCATCACTGAACGCCGGATAAGTAAATACAAATACTTTACCGACAGTTACAATTATCCGGTCTCACGTGAGATATACAATGAATACTGGAGTGTAAGAAATAACAAATTCTCTCCCAGCTATATCACCGAAACTGATTATGACGATAACGGTAATCAGACACTATATTCATACCTCAATAACTGGGACAATGCCAATGAGCGCTGGAACTACGGCTACAGGTATGATTATGAGTATGACAGCAACAGCAACCGGACGCTGAATGTGTACTCTTCATGGAACCCGTCGTCAGGAACCTGGATAGGTAGCTCCAAAGAGACTGCGTTATATGACGATTCCGGTGACATAGTCAAGAGAGAATCTTTCTACGGAGAATCTGACGGTGACGGAGGTTTCACCTGGACCCCATCAACATTAGAGGAGACAAAGAAAGACGCCGAAGGCAATACCGTCAGCTACACCAGTTACAGATACTGGAGCAAGGATAACGGCATGTACCAATATGGTGACAAGGAGGAATGGAGCTATTCAAACGGTTTATTAACCGGTCATTCTACATACTATTATTCTGACGGCGAATGGCATGGTCAAAGAAAGGAAACCTATGAATATGACGACAATGAAAGACTGGCCTCATTCTCAAACTATAACTATGACTATGATGACAAAGCCTGGTCAATCTCAGGCAAGACGCAGTACACATACACTGAATCAGGCGAGTCTAAAGATACCTATGAATATTCCTTCTATAACGGTGAGCAGACATTGATTAAAAAGAAAGTAGCCCAGATTTCCGACGGCCGTATAACAGGATATACAGACAGTTCCTACTATTCATGGTCTAACACATGGGTTCCCAACAGCAAAATGGAATACGTAACAGGAACTGACGGCAGGACAACTATTACAAAATACGATTGGGACTCTTATACCGAGGAATGGAGGGGCAACAGCAAAGTCATACAGTCACTGGATGATAAGGGAAGGATTATCTATACCGAATCATATTCCTGGGATACGTATGACAGCATCTGGTACGGAAATAATAAAGAGGAATACACCTTTAATGATAAGGGTGAAAGAACCATGTATGCATCATACTATTGGAATGACAGCGACACCGCTTGGGTAGGTAGCTACAAGTATGAGGAAGAGTATGATGAATACGGTAATCAGCTCCTATACGCCTACTATTCCTGGGATGATTTCAGGGCAGACTGGTATGGTTACAATGGAAGTTATGAACGCAAATACGACAGCAACGGCAACATGACTTACTATGCTTATTACATTTGGGATGATGACCTGTGGGCCTGGAAGGGAGACGAGAAGAGAGAGTATGAGTATGATGCTGAAGGCACAAACACCATGACTACCTACTACTCCTCCACTGACTCACTCGGCAACTGGATAGGCTCAAGCAAGAACGGTTACACTTACAAGGACGGAGTAAGCCACAGTGAGGGGTACATTTGGGACACCGAAAGGAATGACTGGCGTGGAGATTACATGTCAGAGTACACATCCAGTGACACCATTTACATGAGCACCAGCTATAGTTGGGATGAGGAAAACTGGTGCTGGGTAGGCTCCAACAAATATGAGCACAGATACTATGACAACGGTTCCCTCTACATCAGCTATGATTGGGATACCGACAAGAACGATTGGGTTTATAACCGTAAGGAATTGACTGAATCCGAGAATACCGCAACATACTCCAGGGACAAGTTCACCTCCTCAGTCTGGAACAGAGAAAAGTCCCAATGGGAGTTTGATGAGCGGGATACATACGAAATTGCTTACAGGGGTGATGAGAACTATGATTATGAGCTTGAATGCTTTGAAGTCTATGACGTCCTGAACTCCAGATGGGTAGTGGATTATTACAACAAATACACCTACCTGTACACCGGAGTCAACTCAGTGGAAAGCATCGGCATCGCCAACCTGAACATCTCAGTATCTGACGGGAGCATCATGGTCAACGCTGATCCTGAAGCCTCTATCAGCATCGTTTCAGCAACCGGTAGCCAGATAGCTTCAGGAAAGGGCTCAGTATCAGCTTCCGTTGTTTCCGGCATCTACCTGATAACAGTTGACGGCAAGACCACAAAGATTATGGTCCGTTGATGCAAAATGACACAAAAGGGGTCAGGCCCCAATTGTACTATTTTTGAAAATGGTACAATTGGGGCCTGACCCCTTTTGTATCATTCTGATTGCGGGGTTTTCCGTTTGGAGACTTTGCCTGGATTACTGGATATGAATTCCTTCCAACTCCTGGGTCCCTTCTTCCCGGTGTCAGGAAGTCCCATCTGCAGATAATGACAGTATGCCGCAGCAAGAGCGTCAGTCGCATCGAGGAACTTGGGCATATCACCCTTATCCAGATTGAGCATCCTCTGGAGCATCCCGGCCACCTGCTCCTTGCTGGCGTTGCCATTGCCAGTGATGGCCATCTTGATCTTCATGGGGGCGTACTCCGTAATGGGCACGCTGTGATTGATTGCGGCGGCTATGGCTACGCCCTGGGCTCGGCCAAGCTTAAGCATGGACTGCACGTTCTTACCGAAGAAAGGAGCCTCAATGGCCATCTCATCAGGCAGATAGGAATCAATAATACCATTAACGCGCTGGAAAATATGACCCAGTTTCAGATAAGTGTCGGACTCCTTGCGCATATCAATGACACCCATAGTGACAATTGAGGCCTTGGTTCCCTCCACTCTGATGACGCCGTAACCCATTACGTTCGTCCCGGGGTCAATACCAAGAATAATCTTTTCAACTACAGGCTTTATCATATCTCCCTTAAATTTTTCTGCCGCTAAGATAGCAATTATTCAATCCTAATAATTACCTTTGCACCCGAAATCAACAATGACGGGGCATTAGCTCATCTGGCTAGAGCGTTTGACTGGCAGTCAAGAGGTGACGAGTTCGAGTCTCGTATGCTCCACTAAAATCCCCTCCACAAGCCTTGTGGAGGGGATTCATTTTGAAAACCTTCCTAAAACCTTCCTAAAACGGATAAAGAATTGACCGGAAGCAGAAACTGCCTCCGGCCAGGTAGGTATTTAAAACACAAAGCCTACAAGGGCTGCGTTTCAATGCAAAAATACTCAATTTTTCAATCTTAGTGAAAAATAGTATCTTTGATAGACAATTTAAATCTAAACCACCATGAACATCTATCTACTCCCAGCCCTAACGAGCAGCAGCCTCCGCACCAAGTCCCCCGATAACCGGCTTATTATTCCCACATACCTGGATAACATAACAGACGGCATCCATCAGGACCTATGCCAATCCCTCAAACACACACCGTTCATCACCATCACCAGACTGTCCGGCCCGATGGATCAAATTATCCCCAGACTCATAAACACAGAGAACATCACCCCGCCATCCACCAACCTGCTGATAGCAGTAGGCCTCAACGCCTCAACCGATGACAGCCACTACCACACATCCCAAGGCTGGTCAGTATGCAACAATACAAGCAGCAAAGTTTCAGGAACCCTTGCAGAGAGCCTCACAACCGCCGCCCTCCGGATTCTGGGACGCAGAGCCTTCTCGATGCCCGGACAGATACCATCCCAACGCCACCTAAACCAAGCCGCCCTCCTGTCAGTCCTACCAATCCCTGCAGTCCTCACCCTCAACCTCTATCAGGATAACCGTCAGGACATAGAGTACTTGCTCAGCGACGTTGGCCGCCAGGCAATCGTAAAACTGCACACCAAAGGAATAATGGATTACCTAAACCTCAATCCATAAAGAGGGCACCTTCCCAGTTCTTCTTCCAGGCCGTACCGTCAAAAGCATAATCGTCCAGACGGCTCTCCAGATACTTGAAATACTGCCTCCAGCCAGCCTCATACAGCCAACTGAAGTCCGCCTCTTTAAACGAAGGATTATATTGACATACAAACGATGCATAGTCAGCAATGGCGTCAGCCACGGCATTCTCATCCTTCACCCTGAGCAGAGTCTGCTCATCCTCAGGAACCACCTCCTGCTTATCCTTAAGCAGAAAAGCCATTGCTATGTTAGCCAAGATTTCAGTGACCCCATTCAGGTCTTTCTCAGTCATGAGTGTCTTCATGGCATCACAGCCTCCCCATTCGGCATTTGCCAAATATCTCTCCATATCAGGAGTCACATAAAAGGACCTTCTTAATATCATATATTCAATATAAATAATGTGGGTGCCATCTGCGTAGAAATCAGGCAACGCCAATCGCCCAAAAGCATACGACAGAGAAAGACACCCACATTAAACGGGTGTCTATTCCCTTCATGCATCGTAGCTTTTTCTTAGAATTTGGCGTTTTCGATTTCTACCTGCAAAAAGCGAATATCAATAATATTCCAATATGTCTCAATCACCAAACAAGGCCAGTGATTATGTAGCAAAGATAATGTAAGAACAGAGAAATAAACAACAGGCAACCACTTTTTTTTGAGTCTCCATAGCGTCACAAACCATATCCATACCGGTAATTCGCGTTCCCATAATCAATTCCACCGTCAAAAGAAAAATACACCCAACAGCCTCTATTGCACACTTCTCCCGAAAGTGTTACCTTTGCTGTTAACACAGCGAACCCTGGCTGCGCTCGGTATAAACAAACCAGTTTGTTTCTACTCTCGCTTGCTCAGGCTTTGCTATAAATAAATACCACTATGAAAAACACAAACATCACCCTCATTGTATCCCTGGCTATCCTTCTACCGGTGGCCACCGCCTGCCGCAGCACCCGCCAGCAGACCAGCAGCACCTCTAGCAGCACCACTATCAGCAGCGCATCAATAGATAGCATAGTGCAGCGCCTGATGTCACAGCACCGCAAGACTACCACCATAACTGTACTTCCGATGCAAACACCCGGCCTGAAACCTCTCCCCAAGACCGATGCCCAAGCACCGGCCACACCCGCCGCACCCGATAACGCACCGGAACTCCACCCCCTCATCAATCTGCTGATAGAGCAAGGCGGGGGCACCATCATCATAGAGCAGGATGAGCAGCACCAGCAAGACCAATCAACCACCATAAACCATGAATCAACCCAAGACACAACCACCACACAAAACACCCACCATGAACAAACAACGAGTAACCCGCCCCGTGCCTCACCCATAATAAACAAGATCTTCTACATCTTCCTGCTTCTGGCATTCATAATAGTATTACTCCAGTGCAGGACCCGCCAATGACACACCGTTCAAACAATAACACAAAACCATAACAACCATGAAAGCAACAAATTATGCAATCTTACTTATAAAGAGTTTTGAGCAGCTACGCCTCAACTCGTACCTATGCCCTGCAGGCAAGTGGACAATCGGCTATGGCCACACAGATGGCGTCAACCGCGGCATGCTCATCACAGAGAAGACAGCTGATGCTTTCCTCAAGCAAGACATCAAGAAAGCTGTGCAAGCCGTAAATGAAGTGGATGCAGACCTCACCCAGGAACAGTTCGATGCCTTGGTAAGCTTCGTCTTCAACATAGGTGTCCAGGCATTCAGAGTAAGCACTCTGCGCAAACTAGTTGAGCGCAATCCTAATGACCCAAAGATAGCCGATGAGTTCCGCCGTTGGGTTTATGCCGGAGATAAGAAACTCCCCGGATTGATCAAAAGAAGAGAACAGGAAATCAAATTGTATTACTCATAAACAATGGAACACCATGGAAACACCAATCCTGAATTTGATAACCGACTGCCTGGTACCATTGGTAACGGCAGTGGTTGGATGGCTTGCCGGCAGCAGAAAGCGCCGCAATGACGCTCTCAAGAGCATGCAAGACTCCATAGACATCCTCTCCACGGAGAATAAGCGTCTCATCGAGGACCTCACGACAGTGAACCGCGAAGTCGTAGCCCTCCGCCGTGAGAATGGAGAGCTCAAGACCTCGGTAGATCAACTCTGCAAGGAGAATGTCCAACTCAAGACCGAAGTCCAGGATCTCCGCAAGCAGCTGACACAAGCACCTGCGTAACCTCAGCCGCTTCGCGTCTGTTCCGTCCCGTAACCATCACCTTTCACGAAAGCTGATGATTACGGGGCGGCTGATAAATGCGGCAGCGCACTCATCAACCTCCCTTCTTAATTTACTGTATAAGATCGTTCAGACCTGTAAATTGGAATTTATCGGACTGACTTAGTTGCATCATGCGGAGCCAGGGCATCTCTATTAGCCAGCGCCCAATCAATGATTCCGTTCAAAGCCGGCTGGAAGGATTCTCCAAGCTCGGTCAGCCGATAATCCACCCTGGGCGGCACTTCCGCGTAAACCGTCCGGGAGACCAGCCGGAAATCCTCCAGGCGTTTCAGCGTCTGGGAAAGCATTTTCCTGGAAACGTCCGGCATGTCTTTCTGGAAATCCCGGAATCGGCACACGCCGTATTTCTGCA
>Ga0208297_1000397_pt1 | contig 94212 bp, 87 predicted proteins | sample LMS_cellobiose_e_FD_187367 | JGI IMG/M metagenome (GOLD analysis project Ga0208297, IMG submission 187367) | Rumen-fistulated moose microbial communities from Alaska, USA - LMS_cellobiose_enrichment (SPAdes) (version 2) | ecosystem: Host-associated > Mammals > Digestive system > Stomach > Rumen... | reverse complement strand
GACATACTCACTTGCATGAATTATAAGGGAATAAAGGATTGTGTGTTCTGATCTACTAGAATACAGCTCTTCAATCCTCAACTCTTATCATAGAAGATCTATTTACAGAGATTTTTTCACAAACTCTCGTTTGTTTCTTCGTTCCAAGCAATTACGGCCTTCGCCCTTGAACCGCCGGCAGAGGAGCCGATTAAGAAGATTTGCTTTAACGCGTCCTCTTTTTCAGCATCAACGCGTATCCTCTCCCTGCTATGCAAAACTTGAGATGCCAAATCCACAAGCGCGTCTATTTGGATTTGTTCGGCTTTCGTACGGCGGGGGCCTATGGCAGGGAAATATTCAAGCGCCACCATTCCGCGCTGCCCCGTGTAGCAAAGCCTTTCGACGGCGTTGAAGCTGTCCGGGTCTCTTCCCTGCGTGGCTAGCCATTGATCAATTACCGCATTGCCGAATTTGTCGGGGAGCGAATCGGCAAAAAGCCCCGGCAGGCCGAAGAATGTACTGTAAGGCAATGCTGGGAAAGTATAATTTCTGTCGCTTAAAGGCATTACAATAGGAGAGATTTCGATCCCGCTTCCTATGAAATCTCTGTCGTATCGGAAAATCGCAGTGCTGCCGGCGCCTTCGTTGACCAATTCGCCGATATTTCTGCCCCATAACTTTACGCGCGCGACGCTCACACTTCGTCGCCCCATTTCCAATCGCCGCTTTTTTCATCGTTCCTGGTACGCAGCACTCTTTTTCTATTGTGCCCTAAATCCGACCAATCGCGCGGGTCTTGCGGCTTCTCAGGTATCAGCAGATTTAAATTGTCCAGCACTTTCAAGGTGCGAAGTATCCAGATAAATTTGCTCAAATGTATATCCTGGCCACTTTCAAACAGGGATAGGGTCCTGCGCGATATTCCGGCTATCGCGGCACACTCCTCCTGGCTCAGCCTGCTGTCGATACGCAAATCCTTGACTCGCTGGCCTAATTCCTTTAATATCGCATGAGAATTGCAGCCGTCGTCTATCTTCAATCCCCACTCCTCCTAATATAAAGAGCAATATATTACACATAATATATCACTTTCTTGCGATATTGCGCAATTGTTTTATCTTTATTTTTTATGAAATCAACGAGAAAATCTTACGCGCCCAAAACGGTGTCGTAAGTTGGTAAAAGAAAAGCGGAAGCCCGTGCAATAAATATTTTCAGACCTCTGCCAAAGCCGGCGTATGAGCTTGAACGGCGGCAGCTGAGGAAGCTGCGGCCGATACGCCGTCATTAAACGAAAATCCCTGAACGCCCACCTAAGAGCCCAAAACCGCGCTGACGGGCGCTAAAAAAAAAGAGGCTTGCGCCCGCTGCGGTGCCGCCTCTTTTTTCGATTCACGCACTGTCAGGATGCGCGAATCACTTTTTGTCAAGCAGCGCGAGCGCCCCCGCAATGTGAAGCTCTACGCCCGTTTCGACGCATCTTTCGTCCGCTTCAAATTTCGCGCTGTGCAGCGGATGGTGGGCCCTTTTATCCGAAAAGCCGCGGCCAAGCTCATAGAAGCATGAGGGGCGCGCCGCGGCCGCGACGAAGAAGAGCGGCGCATAGCCGTGCGGCATCCTTATCTTTGCTTTCGTCGCTCTCGCCAATTTCACTTTTCAAATCCTCCCTCCGCCGCGCCGTCAAATATAAAAAATCCAGCGCAAATCAAACGCCCTTCGGCGTTAATTTGGCTGGATCTCTCAGATTACATGCCCGCGCTGAGCGCGCGGACCAACTGACAGGGCAGTCTTATTCGATTTTTGAAAGGAGGCGTCTCCTTCCCTGCTGACGATTATATATTCGCCGCTTCGGCTTTGTCAACGCGCTTTTTTACAAAGGCCGCCTGCGGGGAAGGAGGCTAAGGTATCGCGAACGCGCCCGTCCCCCCGTTCCCGTTAAAAATAGAGGTCGCTAGCGCCGGCCTCAAGCCGCCCCAGGCGTTCCCTCGTAAGGGCTTTTACCTTGTCGTTCGGTATCCTCTCCACCTCTTTGTCGATGACTTTTTCGCCGACCTCTTTAAGGTGGTCCGAAGCGTAGCCGATAAGATATTCCTTGAAGGTGAGCAGCGCGTTCGGCTGGCAGTAGTTGTGTATCTGCCCGGATTTGGCGAGAGACATGAAGCGGTCGCCCGTGCGCCCCTGACGGTAGCAGGCGGTGCAGTAGCTGGGGACGTAGCCGTCCTCGCAGAGCCAGGTGAGCACCTCGTCGGGCGTGCGGTTGTCGGAGACCTTGAACTGCGCCGTGTCCGGCGTATCGGGCTGCCCTATCTCTTTGTGGTAGCCGCCGATGCCGGTGCAGGAGCCGGCGCTGACCTGCGAGATGCCCAGATCGAGTTCTTTTTTGCGCGTCTCCGGCGTTTCGCGCGTGGAAATGATCATGCCGGTGTAGGGCGTGGCGACGCGGATGACGGCGATGAGCCGCAGGAACTGCTCGTCGGTGGGAATGTGAGGGAACTGCCTCATATCGACGCCTTCGGCCTCGCGCAGACGCGGCACTGAGATGGTGTGCGGCCCGACGCCGCAGATTTTCTCAAGCGATTCGGCGAGCATGAGCTGCGCGACGGTTTCGTACTTGTAGTCGTAAAGCCCGTAGAGCACGCCGGTCCCCACGTCGTCTATACCGCCCTCCTGCGCGCGGTGCAGCGCCGTCGTATGCCAATCGTAATTGCTCTTAGGCCCTTTTGGGTGCATCTTCGCGTACGTCGGGCGGTGGAAGGTCTCCTGGAAGAGTATGAAGGTGCCTATCTGGGCCGCCTTCAGCCGCCGGTACTCTTCTACGGTGGTCGCCGCGATATTCACGTTGATGCGGCGTATGGAGTCGCCGCGGTCGTTTCTGTAGGCGTAGACGCGGTGAATGCAGTCGAGTATATAGTCGAGCGGGCAGTTGACCGGGTCTTCGCCGGCCTCCATCGCGATGCGCTTGTGTCCGAGCGCGAGGATGGCCTCGGTCTCGCGGTCGATCTCCTCCATCGTCAGCTTCTTGCGGAACATGCAGCTGTTGCCGGCGTGGAAGCCGCAGTAAACGCAGCTGTTCACGCAGTAATTGGAAACGTAGAGGGGCGCGAAGAGGACGATGCGCCGGCCGTAGATGCGCTCCTTGATCTCCTTCGCGAGCGAATAGAGCTCATGCTCCAGCTGCGGATCCGTGATCTCCAGCAGCACGGCCGCCTCTCGGTGGGTCAGGCCGCGGCACTCGCGTGCCTTGTCGAGCAGCGCGCGCACGGCGCCGACGTCCTTCGCCAGCCTTTTCGCCTCTTCGAGAGAACTCAGTATTTCCGCGTCGTCGATGAATGAAGAATCTTGAAATTCCGTCTTGCTGTACATCTTTTAATCATCCTCTCCCCCCGTGCGGAAGGCTCCCCACGGACAGTAATGTGATTTGAAATGCTCTATTTCTTCCGGCAGCTCCCGAAGAAATAGACTTCTTTCAGAATGCTTTTATTTTATCACGGCGCGGGAAAATACACAAGCGCGGGCAAAAACAGGCCAGGGCGATTGCTTACGAAATAAGTACGCCGGCAGGTGCCAGCCCCAAGACCTGCAGCACAGTAGGAATGCCGAGTCCGCAGAGCTCGCGATTGCTCCTCATCCCGCACTTGTATGTGTTGTAGGTCTTCAGCATCTGCAAAGCTAGTTTTCCGCAGAATATTCATCACTTCGGCCGCATTCTTTGCTCTCGTACGGCAATCGTCCTCGCGGGAGGCCATGTTCGGCATCCAGCGTAGGTTGTTCTCGATCGCCCAGCGTTTTCGTTTGATGCCGCAGAAGGTTCTTATCTTGGGGCTCTTTCAAACTGGAAATGAACGTAAGATGCCGATCAAGAAGCGAATGGGACTGAACTCCTTAATAATTTTGAGGCAGATCGTTGAGAAAGTACCGGAGCGTATGTCTGAGAGTTTTTTAAAACACGCATTATCGGAAGCGCTACGAGGACGATATCTTTTTGAAGAGCAGTTGCCTACCCGAACTCATGATCTTACGAAAGAGGTTAAGAAAATATATTCCCCATTTTATTCCCTATATGCCATAATGTTAATTGGGGAATAAAACTGGGGAAAAGGAGAAACCATGGATATTAAGTCGATTGTTCGTGAACTGTGCTCTTATGATGATGAGCAGGAATGGTTTGAGTTCAAGGAAAACTGGTTTCAGCCGGAAGCGCTGGGTGAATATGTTTCTGCAATGTCAAATGCCGCAGCATTTCACTATAAAAAGTATGCTTTTTTTGTATGGGGCGTAAATAACGATACCCATGAAATCGTAGGTACAGACTTCAATCAGTACTGTAATCATAACAAAGAACCGTATCAGAAATATCTTGGCAGAAATCTCTCTCCCAGCATCAATTTTTCTTTTGAAGAAGATGTGATTGATGGTAATCGGGTAGTCGTGTTGGTGATTCCTGCCGCTGTTGAGATTCCGACATCTTTCAGGGAAAAGCGGTATATTCGTATCGGCTCCTCAAAGGTAAATATGAAAGATTATCCGAAGAGAGAAATCCAACTGTTCAAAATTTTGGATGGAAGAATCGAGACGATGGAAACGTTCCCTGCAAAGTATCAGGAACTGACTTTCTCTAAGTTGTTTGGATACTATGGTTCCAAAGGAATCGTATTGAAAGAGGAAACATTCATCAAGAACCTCGGTCTGAAGAACAGCAACGGCGAATTCAACCTGCTGGCGCAGCTGTTGTCGGATAATTCGCATTTCCCTCTTCGGGTAACGATATTTGATGGTGAGACAAAAGGCTCGCCGCTTTTCTCTGTCAGAGAATTTGGAAACAACTGCCTGTTGTATAGCCTTGATGAACTGCTACGGTATGGCGATGTGCTGAACTTGATTCAGGCAGATGAAACGGATCGTGTTGTCGAACGAAAAGAAGTACCATTGTTCGACAATAAAGCCTTTCGTGAGGCCGTAATCAATGCTGTTCTCCATAATAAGTGGGTGGAAGGCAATGAACCGATGATTTCAGTCTTTTCAAATCGTATCGAGATCTTATCCAGAGGCACGATCCCGCCGGCTCAGACAATGGAGGGATTCTTTCTCGGTGAATCTGTCCCGGTGAACGATAAATTATCGGAGATTTTCCTGCAGCTACATATCAGTGAGAAATCCGGACGAGGCGTGCCGAAAATCATAGAGGTTTATGGAAAGAATGCCTTCACATTCAGAGAGAACTCGATTGTTGTGACAATCTCGTTCGAGAGAATACATAAACCCCAAGTTTCATTGGGGAATAAAACCGGGGATAAGAAAGCGCTGAACGAACGGAGAAGCAGGATCATTGCTGAGATGAGAAACGATCCTAACATTACTACGGCACAGCTGAGGGCCATTCTTGGGTGTGCTGAGACTACCGTTGAAAATAACATTGCGTTTCTTCGGAAAAACGGCTATATCGAAAGAGTCGGATCAAAGAAAAATGGCTATTGGAAAGTCAACATATAATTGTTAGAGCGTATTAGAAATGAGTTTGAGCACAAATGTCAATGAGAAGGCGGCACTAATCAGTGCAATCGCTCACGAAGAAGTTCCCGTGCAGATCGTCTGTAAGTTAGAGCAGAGAGAGCGGCAACTCCGAGGCACAAGTTCATCAAAGGAGGCCGACATGCGGTAGAATAAAAACAACAGCTACACGGAGACGGCCATGTTTGCCGATCATCACTCTTATTTCGTAAGCGATTGCCCTGAGAAACTCGGCTTAGCCGCGGGGCAATGCGGATGCGCGGAGCACGCTGTGCCTGTCAAAAGGATTGTCAAAGGAAACGGCCCCTTCCCGACAAGCGCAAGGATGCGCGGCGCTATGTTTTCACAAAAGCGCCGCGGCTAAAGCGCTGCCTTTACGATTTTCCGCTCGTGAACTGATTCTTTACGCCCTTCCAGAGCGAGAAGAGCGTCAGCGCTATTATTATCAGCGAAAGCGGGCTCGTGAACATTCTGCCGAGCAGCCTCCAGACGTCGCCGTGCACCAGCGCCATCGCCCTCGCGAGCTCCCCCTCGGCCATGCCGCCGAGGACAAGGCCGAGCACGAGCGGCTCCCTCGGCACGTCGAAAAACTTCATCAGGAAGCCGGCCAGCCCGACCGCGAGCATTATCATGACCTCGACGATCGACATGTTGATCGCGTAGGAGCCTATCACCGCGAGGCCTATGACCAGCGGGCCGAGTATCGACGCCGGTATCTCTATCAGCTTGACGCAGTAGCGCGCGATGAAGAGGCCGACCGGCACGAAGACGAGGTTGGATACGAAGAGGCTCATGATGAAAGTGTAGACGACGGATGCGTTTTCGGCAAAAAGCGCCGGGCCGGGCTTCAAGCCGTGGACCATGAGCCCGCCGAGCAGGACCGCCGAGACCGCGTTGCCGGGAATGCCCAGCGTCAGCGCGGGCACGAGCGACCCGCCGACGACCGCGTTGTTGGACGTCTCGGAAGCTATGATCCCCTCGCAGCAGCCGGTGCCGAAGGCCTCCGGATGCTTCGACGCGCGCTTCGCGTCGTCGTAGGCTACGAAGCTCGCTATGCTGCAGCCGGCCCCCGGGATTATGCCGACGATGATACCGATCACCGTCGAGCGCAGAAGGAGCATCTTGTATTTGAATATCCTCAGCATCTCGCGGGCGGCCCCGCCGCCGACCGAAGAGCTCTGCCGCGGCCTGCCGAAGCTAAGCGACTTGAGCGATTCGATGACCTCGGGAATCGAATAGAGCCCTATGAGCGCTATGACGAGGGAGAGGCCGTTGTAGAGCTCCGCTATGCCGCAGGTGAAGCGTAGATCTCCGGTGATCGGGTGCATCCCCACGACGCTGAGGAAAAGGCCGAAGGCGCCCGACCAGAGCCCCTTGAGCATGTTCCTCTCGGAAAGCGACGCGATGACGCTGACGCCGAAAATCGCGAGCAGGAAATACTCCTGGGCGCCGAATTTCAGCGCGAACTCCGCGAGCGGCGGCGCCAAAAAGAGGAGCGCGAAGACGCTCAGAAAGCCGCCGACCGCCGACGAAGAGGTAGCGAGCGCGACCGCGAGGCCGGCCCCTCCCTTTTTCGTCATCGGATAGCCGTCGAGCAGCGTGCAGCAGTTCGCCGGCGTGCCCGGGATGTTCAGCAGTATCGCGCTTATCGCCCCCGAATAGGTCGAGGAGCAGTAGATAGCCCCCAGCAGCGCGAGCCCCGCCGCGGGGCTCATGCCGAAGGTCACGGGCACGAGCAGCGCGACGCCCATCGTACTCGTAAGCCCCGGCAGCGCGCCTATAACTACGCCGAAGACGGTACCGGCGAATATCAGAGTCAAAATAAGCGGGTCGGCGAGCGCCGCCGCGCCCTGCGCTATATTGGCAATGACCTGTTCCATAAGCCGCTCACCCCGACGCTAAAAGAGTATTCCCTCCGGCAGCCTGAGGCCGAGGAAGGAAACGAAAAGGGCGTAGACGACTCCGAGGAAGACCGCCGTCGCGCCGGCCATAGGAAGTATCCGCCTTTCGTCGAAGAGAAACATGGCGAGAAACATAAAAACGACAGTGCTCACGAAGTATCCCACATAGTTCACGGCAAAAACGTAGGCCGCGGTCACTGAGAAGACCAGTGCCGGGATTTTCGCGCCCTTTGAAAAGCCTTCGCCCTTTTCCCCGTCGGCGGCGCGCTTAGCCGAGCGCGCGAGCAGCAAGACGGAAAAAAGCGTCATCAGCAGGCAGAGGAATCTCGGAAAGAGCGACGACTCCGCGGGATAGCGGAAAGACTGCAGCGTCAGCAGAAGGGACATCGCAAGTATCCCCAGAGAAAATAAGCGCTCCTTGTTTGTAAGCAAACAGAATCACTCCTTGTGCGGAAAGCCTTCCGCCCCGTCCTCCGGGGCGGAAGGCCGGAAAACCTTATGATTTTAAAGAAATTTTAGAAGAGCGATTTGTACTCTTCGACGATGGCGTTCGACTCTTCCACAAGCTTCTGAGACTCTTTAGAGCCGATGAACTTGATTATCAGCCCGAGCGACTTCGCCTGTTTTTTGAATTCCGGGTTCTTCGTCACTTCTTCAAAGGCCTTTTCGAGAGCCGCCGCGACCTTGGGGTCTACGTTCTTCGGAGCCGCCACGCCGCGCATAGCCGTACCGGCGGAGGGGATGGCTTTGCCGAAGACTTCTTTCGAAGATTTGACGTCCGCGCCTTCGATTTTTTCGTCATAGAACATGACGAGAGGGACTATCCTGCCCGATTCGACATGCGACGCAGCGGCGCTCATCGTCGTCAGCGCTATGTCTACCTGATCGCCCATGAGTGCGGTGAGCGCCGGCCCCGAGCCGCTGTAGGGCACGAAGTTGCTCTTCATGCCGAGCGCTTTCTCGTTTATCAGATGTTGCAGCTGCACATTGCTTTGCGGGCCGTCGCCTGCGACGTTGAGCTTGCCCGGGTTCTTCTTAGCGAAGTCGACGACGTCGGCGGCGCTCTTGAATTTGCTTCCCTTATTGACGGCCCAGATGAGCGGGTCTATCTGGAAGTTGCATATATATTTGAAGTCGCCCAGCTCGAACGGCACGTTGCCGCGCAGCGCCTTCACCAGCACCATCGAAGGCTGGCTCGTCGCGCCGATCGTATATCCGTCTGGGCGCGCCTTCGCGAGGGCCGTCCAGCCTATCTGTCCGCCCGCGCCCGGCTTGTTCTCGACTACCAGCGCCTGCCCCAGCGCCGGCGTGATGTACTTGGCCACGAGCCTGATCACGATGTCGTTTCCGCCGCCCGGCGAGAAGGGCACCACCGCGAGCACCGGCTTCGACGGGAAATCCGCCGCCGACGCCGGAAGCGCGGAAAAAGCGATGCCGATAACCGCCGCCGCTATGACCAGAGAACCTAAAAACCTTTTCATGATTTGCATCCTCCCTCTACATTTCTGCTGAAAAAATAAAAAAATTTTTGCTTCGTCGTTACAGGCAGACCTTGCCGCCGTCGATTATAACTTTTCCGTCGACCTCTATCTTCGGGTTCCACATAAGAAGGTCGTAATGCGTCGGCGCCTTCACCGTGCCGCCGAGCGTGATGCTCGTGCCTATGCCGATATGGGCCGTCGGTATCACGCCCTCGTCTTCGAGCATGATGCCGCAGAGCCTGCATTGGGGATTCAGGCCGACGCCCAGCTCTGCTATATTGTAGCAGTTATGGTCGTTGTGGCTCGCTAAATCCCTCTTAAGCATCTCCGCCTGCCTGCCGCCGCTGATCTTCGTGATGAAGCCCTCCTTCACCTCCGCGACGACCGGCTCGTCGAGGACGCCGATACCGAGATAGGGGATGCTCGCATCGGCGACGATACGCCCGTTAGCGGAGCCCTCGACCGGCGACGAGTTGGCCTCGACGGTCGGGATCGTCGAGAACTCGCCGGGCTCGACCACGCAGTAGAGCGCGTTGCCGCGGCGTCCCGTGATATCGAGCGTCAGATCCGTGCCGCCAGGCGTCGTGACGCGCACGCGGCTGCCCTTCGCAAAGGCGTCGGCCACGCTCTTGCAGATCGGCTTGAGCGCGCGGAAGTCCGCCTCGATACCGCCAGAGATGAGCATATCCTCGGTAAAATCGGTCAGCACGAGCAGCCGCGCGCCATGCTCCGCCGCCTCCTTCACGGCGAAGGTGTGCGTCACCGAGTAGCTGACTGGAATCAGCACGACGTCGGCGTGCTTCATGCTCTCGGCGATAAGCTTCGGCGGCTCCTCGCCTGCCCTCTTCCTGGGCTTCATCACGCTGACGACGACCTCCGCGCCCCGCTCGACGGCCGCGCAGGCCAGCACCTTAGCTATCTTCTCCTGCACCATGTCGGTGACGATGAGGACCGTTTCGCCGGCTTTAAGCGAGACGCAGTTGTCCATTATCGTCCTTGCCCCCTGCATCATAAGCGCTTCTTTCATCTTTGAAAAAACCACTCCTTTTTGACAGCGCGGATTTTCCGCAAAACTTTTTCTTTGGCTATTATATAATTATAATATAATACTACAAATGTCCCGTCAAGAGCGGGAACCGACACATTTTTGCGGGCCGATTTCCGCGGAGCGAAGAGAAAAATAACCGCGCGCGGATAATTACCGAGCGCGGTTTGTGATAAACTGAAAGGGGACGATCACTGCGGCGCGTTGCGCGCGGCGCGAAAGAGGTTTTTCAGATGAAGGATTTACTGCGTGACAACGATATTCCAAATATGCCGGTGAAAACGGAGCGGCTCTCCTCTCAGATATCCAAGCTGATTCTGTCGGAGATACAGTCAGGGCAGCTTACAATAGGCGACAGGCTGCCGTCGGAGGCGGAGCTCGCGCAGAAGTACGGCGTGAGCCGGACGATTCTGCGCGAAGCGATCGCCAGCCTGAAAAACGAAGACATCCTCGAAGCCAAACAGGGACGCGGCATCATCGTAAAGAATTCGAGGAGCCGCCAGGCGTTCAGATTCTCCGACGTCTTCGAGACGATCTCCATGGGCGAGGTGAATTATTTTTACGAGATGCGCGCCCTGCTCGAATCGCAGGCGGCCGGGCTCGCGGCGATGCGCCACACGCAGGAGGATATAGAGGAGATCACTAAATCCTTCGAAGAAATGGCCGAAGCGGTGAGGAAGAGGACGCCGGGAGCGGAGGCTCACGAGCGCTACAACAAAGCGATCGCGCGCGCGAGCCACAACCCCGTCCTGATAGAATTCCTTTTCTTCCTTTACGGGAAGCTGCACGACCTTGCGAAGGAGCTGCGGATAAAAACGATGGCTTCGCCGGAGAGGGCGCACAACGTCCTCGAAGAGCACAGGCGTGTCGTCGAAAGCATCGTCGACAAAGACCAGCCGGCGGCGACGGAGGCGGCGCTCGCGCATCTGAAAAACGCCGCCGAGCGCGCAGGGATAAAGATTTACAACGCCTGAAAGCCGCGGCCGATCCGTTCGAGCGCGCGGCAAAAGGCCGGCGCATTCGCCGTATGGTTTCCGTGTAATAATTTGTGATTTCGCACGTCTGAATACTGCGTAAAGGCCCGGACTTTTGTGAGTCCGGGCCTTGCTTTATCTGAAACCTTTCCGGGCTATGCGCATTTGCTTAGCGCAGCAGCCCCAATCTATCTTGCCGGCTTATATTTCGCCCGCTCGCTCTGGCTCGGCACAGCGGCCAAAGTATTAACAGCAGAATCGGCTTTCGTAGCATATGCCTTTGGAATTGACGCAGAACTTGGCGCGGGAAGCACTATTTCGGCGATATCCGCCCAGTCGGCGCCGGTATCATCAGGCCCGTCGTTACTGCTGTTAGAGACTACGAGAGCGCCGCTATAAGTATATTCTACGTCATCCTTTTCACCCTCGTTGAGCCTTATTTTAACAGTATAATTGGATGGGCCGTTATCATTATCGCTGAAGTAGTGCAGCCTCACCTTGTACGGCGCCCCATATCTTATAGTGTCGGTTGTCTTGAGCGTCCAGTGTTCCGGCCCGTATCCCGTAGTGACATCGTAGTCCAGCACACCGCCGTCTGCCGTCTTCTCATGGTAGAAACATGAATAGTCGCCGGTTGGATCCTTCACATAGAGGTCGATATCCGTATCGTCGGTGTCCCATGTCAATGTTACAAGTATTTTGGCGGAAGGTTCAGAAAGCGTGACAAGGTACTCCTCCGCCCAGTCGTGCGATATCAGAGTAACCCTTCCTTCATCCAATGTGCCGCTAGGAGTGAAGACTATCTGGTTTACTCCCGAATTGAGCGATACGGGGACCGCGAATTTTCCCGAGTCGCCGTCGACCCTGCCTTCAAAGTCCTGAAAATCGCCGTACTTCCAATCACCCTTTTCATCCTCATAGACGCTGCGGACGCTCATCTTCATCTTGTCCGCGAGCACTTCCACGCTCTCTATCTTGCCGGATATGACGATATTCCTGCCTGCCGCTTCCTCGCCGCTCTTGGGCGACGAGCCGTCGAGCGTTATCTTGGCCAAGCCGCTGCCGTTGAAATTAAGCATCGCGCCGGCTAAGATGCTTTCAAAGCGTTCGCTCCATTTAAGATCGCCCTGCCCAAGATAAGCGAATCGCGTGAAGTCTTCGTAGCCGCCGAACTCTTTCGTGTCCGTGCGGTAGTTGACGAAGAGATGGTCGTCGCCCGGGTGGTTGGGGTCATAGAAGTGGATATTGGCGCTCTTTTTGTCGTCGCTCGTGAAGCTGTAGCCGTAGGCGAGGATCGCGTGGGCGGCTGCGCTTTTGCCGGCGTCGTCGATGTACATTACAATAGGGCAGACGGAGTCGATCATCGCCGCGGTGATGGCGACGAATCTATCCTCTGATGTGCAGTCTCTAATCTGCCAATCCGCAACATCTGAATAGTGAGTCTGCCAAAGTCTGCTGACCGACGTGTGGCTCCTCGTGGCGACGACGTCCTGCCCTAGGATATCGTTGCCCTCGCGGTCTTTGCCAACCTCGTCCATGAACTGGCTGTAAAGCCTGCCTCGACCGGTAGATTTGCGCCCCCAGGAGTACCACATTGAGAAGGCCGACATCCCAAAACACTCGCCGTCGCTGTTGTATGTCGAGCCGACGTTGGCGATCTGGAAGCCGTCCCCGCTGGGCTGGTACGCCATATTGAACTTCGCGATGGGAATATCCGCCAGTTTAAGTTCGGGGACGGTGAATTTGCTGGCGTGGAAGGTGACGAACGAGGACTCCCCCTTCGCTCGGTCGATGCCCGTTAGGCTCATCACCTGCAATTTGCCGTCTCCGTCGATGTAATAGGGTACCGGCGTCGCCTCTTTATCTCTCATCGGCACGGTTATTTTGACGGGATTGGCGAACTCGCCCTTGTACGCCATATTCATGACGAGGATGGGGACGCCTACCAGAGCGGGGTTGGATTTGAACGCCACATTCCCGGTATCGTAGCCTACACCGACGTCGTAGCTGTCAGGCAGCGCGCCTGCGGGAAAGTCTATCTTAACCCCGTCCACCGGCGTTCCAGGCGCGTTTATTTCGATTACGCCGCCCAAAGCGCCGATTTTCTTTTCAACGAGGATTTTTTCTTCGCCCGGCGTGTAGCGCGCGCCCTCCGGGCTCGGTTCAGGACCTGGCGTAGGTCCGGGCGAGGGCGAATCGCCGCCGCCGCCTCCTCCTCCGCAGCCGCCGGCAATAACGGCCATAAAAACTACCGCGATCAGCGGCATAAGAAATGACAAGAAATTTTTCTTATTGAAGAACATACTTTTTCCTCCTTGTTCTGTGCATTTAAGCGAAATTGCGCCGACGACCCCGGGCAAAACCTCTTGTCGACAGCGGCCCCTATGTCATGTAAAGTCTACGATGCTAAAACGGGTCGCTTCGATTTCTGACCGATCCTACGGCAGCCACAGCCGCTCCCTCCTTTCTCCACTACAGAGCATCGGCGAGACAAAACATTGGCCGAAAATATGATTGCAAATCATTACCACGCCTACAGCCGGACATTTCCGGCAGACAAAAAAGCGGCCGTCTATGTACAAGCGTACATAGACGGCCGCTCAAGCAACGATGAAGGCTTATGAGCTATGACTGACTGACTGACTGACTGACTGACTGACTGACTGACTGACTGACTGACTGAGCATCTGGTATTTCCGCCTTATTGTCAATAGTTTTTTAACATTTTTGAATCCCCTACTGTCTCATTTATACCATAAGATAAAAAAAAGAACAACAAGCAAAAACAACAAAGGTAGCTTGTTGCGAGCGACGCTTTCGCGGAAGCAGACGGCCGCGCTTGTAGCTTATACGGCATCATTTAGTTCTGCAATCAAGATTCTCTCAACGTGAGGGCGGCGTATTCGCCCCCTTGCACGATCCGCCGCTCTGTGATATAAAATTGCAAACAGATTGCAGTTTAATAGTGGGGGACGAAAAATGGCGGCGCGCTGCAGATATAAGACCAGACATCATGAATCCATACTGGCGCTTCTTACGGAAAATCCGGAGCGCTGTTTCAGCGTCGACGACATTTGCGCGGCGCTCGCCGAGCGAGGCCGGCCTATAGACAGGACGACGGCTTATCGTCAGCTGGAAAAGATGGCGGAGGATGGAGCGGCGCTGAAATATATTTCGGAAAAGGGGGAGTCGGCGATCTACCGCCTCGGCGAAGAGGGGGCCCCGCCGCACCTTCATCTGAAATGTCTCGACTGCGGAGGGCTGAAGCATATCGACTGTTCCGCCGCCGAGGGTTTCTCGCGGCACCTCATGGAGCAGCATTCTTTTAACCTGGATCCGTCAAAAACGGTGATTTACGGACATTGCGGCTGCGTTTCCGAGAGGGGCGGCAAGGCGTGAGCGTTAAGCCGGAGGCGCGCCGCGTCACGCGTATCGCGGCGCTGCTGCTGCTTCTGACGATGCTTTCTATTTTTTCGGCGATGCCGCTGCATCACGCCGGGCACCTCTGCTCCGGCGCGGAATGCCCGCTGTGCCTCGCCGTAGCAGAATGGCGGGAAGGCTGCGCGGCGCCGCTGCCCGGCGACTCGCCCGATGCCGCGGAATCCTACGGGGACGCCGGCGAAACGAAGCGGCCGCTCCTCCCGTATTTGATTTCGCAGACGCCCACCTCGCTCAAAACGGAGATGGACAATTAAGGGGACGGCGCGTCCCGACAAAAATAAAAAATCATGGAGGTAATCTTTCTTATGAAAAAATATAAAAAATATCTATTGATCGGCGCGGCGGCGGCGATCGCCGCTGCCTTCCTCTTCTTCGCCTTCCACGGAGAAAGGGCGGCGTCGGAAAGGGGCGGGCGCCCGAAGGTCGTAGCGACGATATTCCCGCAGTACGACTTCGCGCGCGCAATAGGCGGCGACAGGATAGAGCTTTCGATGCTGCTGAAGCCGGGCATGGACAGCCACTCCTATTCTCCTTCGCCGCAGGATATAATCAACATACAAAACTGCGACCTATTCATCTACATCGGCGGGGAGAACGACCACTGGGTCGAAAAAATCCTTGACTCATTCGACGAGGGGAAGGGGCCCAAGACGCTGAGGCTCATCGACAGCGTCTCCGCCGTGGAGGAGGAGCTGGCCGAAGGTATGCAGGAAGAGGATCACGGACATGGCCACGACCACGGGCACGCACACGAGGACGGCGCGGAGGAAGACGGGCACGAGCATGAAGCGGAATACGACGAACATATCTGGACCTCGCCGCGCAACGCGGAAAAGATGGCGGCGGCGATAAAAGAGGCGCTCGCCTCCGTAGACCCTGAAAACAGCTCTTTCTACGAAGAGAATGCAAGGGCGTATGCCGCCGAGCTGGAAAAGCTCGACGAAGATTTCCGCCGCACGACCGACGGCGGCGGACGGCGCCTCCTCGTCTTCGGAGACCGCTTCCCCTTCCGCTATCTGACGGACGAATACGGGCTGAAGTACGCAGCTGCTTTTCCCGGCTGCTCGGCGGAGAGCGAGGCGAGCGCCGCGACCGTCGCCTACCTCATAGACAAGGTAAGAAAAGAGAATGTCCCCGTCGTCTTCCACATCGAGATGTCCGACGAAAAGACGGCCGACGCGATATGCAGGGAGACCGGCGCGAAGAAGATGCTTCTGCACTCCTGCCACAACCTTTCGCGCGAAGAGATAGAAGAGGGGGCCACCTACGTCGCCCTTATGAGGAAAAATCTCGAAAATCTCAAAGAGGCGCTGAACTGAGATGGCGGCCCTTGTATGCCGCGGGCTCTGCGCCGCCTACGGCGGCAGGGAGGCGCTGCACGGCGTCGACTTCGAGCTGCCCGCCGGGGCCTTTCTTGCGGTAGTGGGACCGAACGGTTCCGGCAAGAGCACGCTGATCAAGGCGCTTTTAGGCCTGATCAAACCCTCCGCCGGGACGGTGAAGCTCGAAGAGGGCGTCGGGAGGAGCGGCATCGGCTATATGCCGCAGCAGAGCGAATCGCGCGGCGACTTTCCCGCGACCGTTTACGAGACGGTCATCTCCGGACGGCTCGGGCGGCTCGGCCTGCGCCCCTTCTACGGCAGGCAGGACAGGCGGGAGGCCGAGAAGAACCTCCGCCTGATGGGCCTCTGGGAGCTGCGTACAAGGGCCTTCCGCGAACTGTCGGGCGGGCAGCGGCAAAGGACGCTGCTGGCCCGCGCCCTCTGCGCCGTAGACGGCATGCTGGTGCTCGACGAGCCGGCGGCCGGGCTGGACGCGGAGACGCAGGAGCGCATGTATTCGTTGCTGCGCGACGTCAATAAAAAGGAGGGCGCCACCGTCGTCATGGTGACGCACGACCTCGTGCGCGGCGCGGCGGCGGCCACTCACGTGCTCGAACTGGACGGCGGCCAGAAATACTTCGGAGAGGCCGGGCAGTGGCCGGGGCGCGCGCAATATGGGAGCGGGGAAAAATGATCGATTTGATCGCGGAGATGCTCTCCTATAAATTTCTCGTGCGCGCGGCGACGGTGGGGCTCATGGTCTCGCTATGTGCGGCGCTGCTGGGCGTCAGCCTCGTGCTCAAGCGCTATTCGATGATAGGCGACGGGCTTTCGCACGTCGGCTTCGGAGCGCTCGCCGCCGCGGTCGCGACGGGGGCCTCGCCGCTCGGCCTCTCGATTCCCGTCGTCATCGTCGCGGCGGTGTTGCTCATGAGGCTGACGGACGGCAGCGGCATCAAGGGGGACGCGGCGATCGGGCTGATATCGACCAGTTCGCTCGCCGCGGGGGTGACGGCCATATCGCTCTCAAGCGGCATAAACACCGACGTCTGCAACTACATGTTCGGCAGCATCTTAGCGATGAGCAAGGGGGACGTCCGCCTCAGTGTCGCGACTTCCGCCGCGGTGCTGCTGCTCTTTCTGCTTTGCTACAACAGGATATTCGCCGTCACCTTCGATGAAAATTTCGCCCGAGCCACCGGCGTGAACGCCGGACGCTACAACATGGTCATAGCGGCGCTCACCGGCGTGACTATCGCCGTCGGCATGCGTCTCATGGGAGCGCTGCTCATCTCCGGGCTGATAATATTCCCCGCCGTCACCTCGATGAGGCTTTTCAAGAGCTTCCGCGGCGTGGTCCTCTCCTCCGCCGCTGTATCGCTCTCGTCGTATCTCGCGGGGCTCGTGCTCTCGTACGCCGCGGGACTGCCGGCCGGCGCGAGCATCGTGCTGGTGAATCTCGTTTTCTTTCTGGCATTCGCCGCCGCGGGCAGGATAAGATGATGAAGAAAGCGCTCAATACGGCGCTCTGCCTTTTGTTCGTCGCCGCGGCCCCGCTCTCCGCCGCGGAAAAGGTGCTTGAGATAAAGGAGCGGGTGTTCGTCTCGCTGATCAACGAAATATATATCAACGCCGAGGACTACGTCGGCAAAAAGATACGGCTGCAGGGGGTATTTGAGAAGTTCACCGACGAAGAGACCGGCGAAAATTTTTACTCAGTGACGCGCCGCGGCCCGGGATGCTGCGGTTCCGATCTGAATCCGGGCTTCGAGGTCGTTTGGGATAAGAAGTACCCGCAGCAGAACGTCTGGGTCGACGTCACCGGCGTTCTGGAAATATACGATAAAGGATACGTGCGCCTCCGCCTCACAGAGCTGACCGTGCTGCCGGAAGACGGCAAGAGAAAGCTTTACGTACAGTGACGATGCGCGGAGGGAAATTGGCGCCTCTCCGTCGTTGGTGTCGCGAGGACAAATCGTTCCCAGCTGAAACATTGACTGAGAACTTGGAACATACGATAATATATGTGAAAAGGGGGCGTATCATAAAAAACAATACGATTATAAAAGACAAACCGTCAAATCTCCGCCAAAAGACAGATTCTAAAGCGAACTGCAAGTCAGGCTATGTCGAGGATGCGTCGCCGGAGAATGAAAATTTCGGCACGTTGGCTGGATATGTATATATACAGGCGTGTAGGATAAATTGAAATGTTCGTTAAGGAGGCGATGACATGTATTCGGCCGATCAGATAACCAACTGGGTGCTGCAGATGGCTCAGGATAGAAATATTGAAATTTCTCAGATGAAGCTCCAAAAGCTCCTGTACTATATACAGGGGTATAGTCTGGGAATGACCGGCGAAAGAGCCTTCTCGGACGCTATCTGCGCAAATACGCACGGCCCGGTCGTAGAAAACATGCGCAGACGTTTCCGGCATAGCGGCTCACAGCGCTTATACGCGAAAAACCGCTCAGAAATTCCTGAAGATATCAGCGGACTCATCAACAGCGTCCTCCGAGACAAAGGCGGATATACCGCGCGGGAATTGCGCGGAATGACGCACAATGAGCCTCCATTCTACACTACGGAGCAAAGCGCGGAGATAACAGCCGAGAAGATGCGGGATTATTTCACGCCGCTGTTCTGGGGGGCGGACGAAGAGGACGAATACGCGCCTTCGTTCGATACGACGGACGAGGAAAAGGCGTATCTGCGTTCAGTCGTCCCAGAGAAGGAGATGGAGGCCATCCTGAATCATGTCGCCCGGTGACGTGTGCTTCGGGTATTTCCTTCAGGAAGAGGGAGAGTTTTTCGATAAGAGGCCCTTTCTTGTTCTAATCGCAGAGCCGGAAAGGGTCTTCGCGGCTAAGATAACGACCAGCCCGATAAGGGCATATTGGGGGGTACGTTTGAACGCTGGAAAGCAGGATCTCTCTGACGGAGCTCTGCAGAAGGAGTCGTTCATTAATCTTTCAAGGGTCCAGTGGGTGAGGCGTTCAGATATTATACGTAAAATCGGAACGCTAAAAGAAGATATCTATCAATCCGTGCTTGAGAAGTATAAGGGGCTTTGATTCTACGCATGCAGACATTCCACGGCAAATCTCAGACCCTGCGGCGCCAGGTGTGCGTATCGCAGGGTCGTTTTTATGTCTTTGTGTACGATAAGCTCTCGATCTGTGCTGAGCGGGATGCCGACCATCACGAGCTGCGACGCAAAAGCGCGGCGAAGATCGCGCCAACGGAGGCGTCCGGGGCCGGGATCGTCGAGCCGCTTATACATGCCTCAGGTCGATCGCTTACGAAGTAAGCGGTTGGCCTGGCCCGCCGTAGTGCTTACCTTGACATACCACCCAGTCGGTATGTATAATCTTCCGGTCTTTATTATGAAATCGAAGCGGAGGTGAAGCGAATGAGAAGGACGAAACAGGAATCTCTTGAAACCAGGGCGAAGCTTTTGGACGCCGCGCTCGACGTCTTCAGCGAAAAAAATTTTTCCAACGCATCTCTGACGGAAATCTCGGCAAGAGCCGGGATGTCTAAGGGGGCCCTATACTGGCATTTCCGCAATAAAAACGATCTGCTGCTGCGTCTCGTCGAAGAGATATGCAGGAGAAGCGAGGAGGGCGCGAAAAACGCCTTCGGCTCGCCGGCCTGCACCCAAAGCGTGCGCAGCTATTATATGGACGCGTATCTGCGGTTCAAAGAGGGAGACGTCAAAAAGAAGGTCTATATGATAATGATGAAAAGGGACGAATGGCCGGTGGACGTTCAAAAGAGCGTGGAGCGGATGATCAAAGAATCTATGGGGCGCGAAAAGACGATGATCGAAGAGGCGATCGCAAACGGGCAGAAGAGGGGCCTTCTGCGCTCCGACGTCTCTCCGACCGCGGTAGCCGTGCTCGTCAGCTCCATCTTCCACGGTCTTTCGGTAATGCTGCTGGCCGGCATGCTGCCGCCGGAGTTCCCCGAGTACACGGACATACTCTTCGACGCTCTCAAAAGGGAGCTCACAGAAAGCGACGCCGCGCGGTGATTCGCTTAAACGGCATTTTATAAAAGAAGGTGCGTATAGAAAATGCAGGATTCACAGGATAAGGGAAAGGTTGAACTGGTCGGCCGGAAAAAGGCCGGTTGGCTCAAAATAGTCGTTGTCGCCGCAATCGCCGCCGGCGCGCTGTACGGCTACAAAGTTTATATCGGCGCGAAAGCGCAGGCCCCGGCACAGACTCAGGCCGCCGAACAGCTAGTCTCCGTCAAGCCGGTCGTAAAAACCGACGCGTCGCAGAAAGCTTCGGAATACGTCGGGCGCGTGGAGGCGATTCAATCTGTGCTCGTGACGCCGCAAATCTCCGGCGAGGTCGCGAGGGTATGCTTCAAGGAAGGTTCGATGGTCAAGGCAGGGCAGCTTCTGTTCCAGATAGACCCGCTCTCCTTCCAGGCGGCGGTGGAGCAGCGCAGGGCGGAGCTTGAACGCGCGAAGGCCACGCTCGACGCCGCGGAAAAATATTTCGCGCGCGTGCAGAACGCCGAAGAGCGCGCCGTCTCCGCCGCCGAACGTGACAACGCCGAGAGCGCGGCGCTTGCCGGGCGCGCGGCCGTCGCCCAGGCAAAGGCCGCACTGCGCCTCGCGGAGATCAACCTCGGATACACGCGCGTTACGGCCCCCATCACAGGCAAGATCGGCACGGCGAATTTCACGAAGGGGAATTATGTCACGCCGGCGTCGGGGCCTCTTGCGACGATCGTGCAGATGGACCCGATCCGCGTCAGCTACACTATGCCGGACAAAGATTACCTCGACCAGCTCGCCTCCTTCAAGAAGAACGGCACCGTCTATAAGACGAAGCTGATACTCAGCAACGGCGCAGAGTTCAACGCCCAGGGAGAGCGCGACTTCGAGGGCAACGAGGTCGATACGTCGACGGGGACGATAATGATGAATCTGCGCTATGCGAACGGCGACGGGACGCTGATTCCCGGCTCGATGGTCAGGGTGCGGACAAAGCCCCTCAAGAGCGACGTCGTTACGGCGATTCCTCAGACGGCCGTCATGGCGGACCAGCAGGGCGATTACGTTTATGTGATAGGCTCGGACGACACCGCGTCGGCGGTGCGCGTGACGCTCGGCCGCGACCTCGGAGAGCTGCGCGAAGTCACGCAGGGGCTCGCCGAGGGTCAGAAGGTCGCGACGGCCGGGCTGCAGAATCTGCGCGACGGCATGAAGGTCAAGACCGCCGACAGAGCTTACGACGCCCAGGCGGCCTCGGGCGACGCGGAAGAGACAAAATAGAATCATGTTAGCGAAATTTTTTATCGACCATCCGCGCTTCGCGATGGTCATATCGATATTGCTGGCGCTTGCGGGCACCATCGCCGCCTTCTCGCTGCCGATAGCCCAGTACCCCGACGTCACGCCCCCGCAGATACGCGTCTGGGCCAACTACCGCGGAGCGGACGCGGTCACGGTGGCGAACACGTTGGCCGCCCCTCTGGAAGAGACAGTCAACGGCGTCGAGGGAATGATCTATATGGAATCTACGTCGAGCAACAACGGCACGTACAGCCTTTTCGTGACTTTCGAAACCGGCACTGATCCCGACATGGCGCTGGTCCGCGTGCAGAACCGCGTCACCCAGATATCGCCGCAGCTGCCCTCGGAAGTCGTTGCCGACGGCATCACGGTCGAATCGTCCTTCTCCGACACGCTGGGCATGTACTCGCTGCGCTCGCCCAACGGCACTTACGACGAAGCGGCGCTGATGAACTACGCTTACAACAACATCAGGAACACGATGAAGCGCGTGCCCGGCATGGGCAACGTTGAGGTGTACGGCTCCAAGTACAGCATCCGCGTGTGGGTCGACCCTGCGCGCATCGCGGCGCTGGGGCTCTCGATAAGCGACATAGCCGCGGCGATACAGAGCCAGAACAAACAGGCCTCGATCGGCTCCGTAGGCTCTCAGCCGTCGGATACGGACGCGCCGCTCGTCTATACGCTGCAGACCAAGGGCCGGCTTTCGACGGCGGAGGATTTCGACAACATCGTCGTGCGGACCACGGCCGGCGGCGGCATAGTCAAGCTGCGCGACGTCGCGCGCATCGAACTCGGCTCCGAAAACTACAACTTCCACAGCAACGTGGACAACGCGCGCTCGGCGATAATAGTCCTTTCGCAGTCGTCGGGCTCCAACGCCCTCAATGTTATGTCCGCCGCGAAGAAGACGGCGGCGGAAATCTCCGCGAATCTGCCGGAGGACATGGAGCTGAGGCTGAATTACGACTCGACGCGCTACGTCACGGCGACCATCAGGGAGATAATCATGACGCTGTTTTTGACTTTCTCGCTCGTCGTGCTCGTCTGCTACATCTTCCTACAGGACTGGCGCGTGACGTTGGTCCCGATAGCGGCGATTCCCATTTCGCTGCTCGCGACCTTCACAGGGCTGGCCTTCCTCGGCTACAGCATCAACACGCTGTCGCTCTTCGGGCTCGTCCTGGTCATAGGGACGGTCGTCGACGACGCGATAGTCGTCGTCGAGCGCGTCACCTTCATAATGGAGAGGGACAAGTGCGGCCCCGAGGAAGCGGCCCTCCAGGCTATGAAGGACGTCACGACCCCTATGGCGGCGACGACTCTCGTCTTTCTCGCGATATTCGTGCCGGTCGGCGTCATGGGCGGCATCACGGGGCAGATATACAAGCAGTTCGCGGTAACTATCTCCTTCGCGGTCGTGTTTTCGCTCATCGTAGCGTTGACGCTATCGCCGGTGATGTGCGCCTACATGCTGAGGCGGACGCGTCAGGCCGAGCGCGGCCCGCTCAAATGGTTCAACACCGGGCTCATGAAGTCGACGCGCAGCTACGTCCGCGGCTCGATATGGCTGGCGCGGCGCCTGCCCGTGACGCTCGCGATTCTCGCCGCGGTCATGGGGGCGTGCTGGTACATCTACACGACGCTGCCCACCGAGTTCATCCCCGACGAGGACCAGGGCATAGTCTTCACGACGGTGCAGCTGCCTGAGGGCGCTTCGCAGTCGCGCACAAGGGACGTGGTAGAGCCGATGACCGAAGAGATCAAAAAGATTCCCGGGCTGGAGAGCGCAGTCTCCATCGAGGGCGCGAACTTCATGGGCGGAAACGGGGAAAATGTTGCGACGATGTTCTTCCCGCTGCGGCCGTGGGACGAACGCAAATCCCCGGAGATGTCGCTCAACTCGATAGTATCGAAGATTCGCGCGATCGCCGCGAAATACCCGGAGGCGCAGATCAGCGTCTTCACGCCGCCAGCCATCTCCGGGCTCGGCAACGCCTCCGGGCTCGACATGCGGCTACAGTCGCGCATGGAAAACGATCCGGCGAAGCTCGCGGCGGTCATGCGCGATCTGCTGGTGAAGCTGAACCAGGCGCCGGAGGTGCTCTACGCCTTCTGCTCCTATACCGCCGACACGCCCCACCTCTTCCTCGACATAGACCGCGAAAAGGCCGAGATGATGGGCGTTCCGATCAGCAGCATCTTCACGACGCTGCAGTCGTACTTCGGCTCGGCCTACATCAACGACATCAACATCGGCACGCAGGTCAACCGCGTCATGGTGCAGTCGGAATGGAATTACAGGAAGAGCGTGGACAGCATCGGCGGCATCTTCGTCAGAGGCTCTGCGGGCAACCAGGTGCCGCTGGGAAGCCTCGTCTCGCTTCGCAAGACGCTCGCGCCGCGCGCCATCAACCGCTACAACCTCTACCCGAGCGCCAACGTCACGATCGTCATGAAGCAGGGCTATTCAACGGGCGAAGGCATCGCCCGCGTCGCGGAGATATCGAAGAGCCTGCCGGCCGGCTACTCCTACGAATGGTCGGGGATGACCTATCAGGAGCAGAGCTCCGGCAGGGGCATCCTGGCGGTGCTCCTGATAGCGCTGATCTTCGCGTACCTCTTCCTCGTCGCTCAGTATGAGAGCTGGTCGGTCCCCGTGCCCGTCATCCTCTCGCTGCCCGTAGCCATGTTCGGGGCCCTCGGCGGCACCTGGCTCATGGGGCTTTCGCTCTCCATCTACGCGCAGCTCGGCGTGCTTTTGCTGATCGGACTCGCGGCGAAGAACGCGATACTGATCGTCGAATTCGCGAAGGAGCAGCGCGAGGCTCACCGGCTGCCGCTGATTCAGGCGGCGGCGACGGCGGCGAGCGAACGTTTCCGCTCCGTGCTGATGACCGCCTTCACCTGCGTCCTGGGCGTGCTGCCGATGCTCTTCGCGTCCGGCGCCGGCGCGTCGAGCCGCAAGGCTGTAGGCACGGCGATGTTCTTCGGCATGAGCGCGGCGACGATCTTCGGCATCTTCCTGGTGCCCGCCCTTTACGTGCTCTTCCAGGGTATGCGCGAAAAGTTCAAAGCGTCCCTTAAAAGGAACCGGGCCGAGGAGGTGGCCGAGCAATGAGAAAACTGACATTCTGCGCGATAGCGGCGCTCGTGATGGCGGCTTCGCAGTGCGGCGCGTTCGCGGCCGATAAAGCGGCGCCCGTCTCGGCCGACGCGGACGCCCTGATCAAAGAGGGGGCCTGGGCGGAGCTCGCACGCCTCTATCCCCTTTCGGCTTCTTCGGCCGACGAAGCCGTTACGCCGGAGCAGCTCGCGTCGTGGTGGGACGTCTTCGGAGACCCGACGATGACGGAGCTCATCAAGGAGGCGCTGACGGGCAACAGGGATATAGCTGCCGCGCACGCCAAGGTCACGGAGGCGCGTGCGGCGCTCGGCGTCAGCCGCGCGTCGCTGCTGCCGTGGCTCGACTCGACGAACTTCTGGAGCGACAGCCGCACGCCGGCCGCCGCCGGGGGCACGGGCAACAGCGTGACCCTGACGAAGCTCGGCATCGACGCGTCGTGGGAGATAGACATATTCGGCGGGACGCGCGCGAAGGTCAAGGCCCAGGAAGCGACGCTCGAAGCGCAGTACGCGGCTCTCTACTCCGCGTGGACCGGCCTCGCGGCCGAGACCGCGATGGGATATATTTCGCTGCGCACGCTGCAGGAGCGCCTCGATATCGCGAAATACAACCTCGCTCTCCAGCAGGATACGGTAGACATCCAGCGCTCGAAGGTAAACTCCGGGCTCGCCGACGAATTGGCGCTGAAGCAGGCGCAGTATACGATGGAGCAGACGAGGGCCGCGATCCCGAGCATTGAAGCCCAAATAGAGCAGGCGAAGAACGCGCTTGCGATACTCGTCGGCGAGGCGCCCGGCGCTCTTGACGAAAAATTATCGCCGAAAGCCCCGATCCCGCAGATAGAGGACGGGGCCTTCATAGGGATACCGGCGAACCAGCTGCGCCGCCGCCCCGACATAGTGCAGGCCGAGCGCCTGCTCGCAGCACAGCTCTCGCGCAAAAAGGCCGCCAGGGCCGAGCTTTGGCCGAAATTCTACCTCACGGGCTCCATAGGCACGGAGAGCGGGAACTGGGGGAGCCTCTTCGAGGGGCCGTCGAAGCTCTACAGCCTCCTGCCGTCGATAAGCTGGCCTATTTTCCACGCCGGCGCGATAAGGAACAACATCAGGGCCCAGGGCGCGATAGCGGAGCAGCTGCTGGCGTCGTATGAGAAGACAGTGCTTGCCGCGGCAGGCGAGGTCCGCGACGCCCTTGCCGCAAACGTCAAGGAATACGAGCGCCGCGACGCTCTCAAAAACGGCGTCGACGCGGCGCAGACCGCGCTCGACGTCGCGAACGACAAATACGCGAACGGCCTCGTCGACTTCACGAACGTCATAAACGCGCAGCAGTCGCTGACGGCGCTTTCGGAAGCCTACGCGATAAGCCGGGGGCAGATATCGACGAACGCGGTGCGGCTCTTCAACGCGCTCGGCGGCGGCTGGAAGCCGATGGAAGAGGCAGAGTTAGCACTTGCCGAAGCGGAAAGGGCGAAAAAGAAAAAATAAAGGATAAAATCACAGCCAACGGCAGACGAAGGCGCGGCGGACACATGCCGCGCCTTTTCATACGCGCGCCGCGCCGGCCGCCGCGCAAATATCTTCGGCGTACGGCGCTTGCGGCGTTTATTTTCCGCGGCGGCCGAACTATAATAATATGCAGACGGCGTTTCATGCAAAGGGGGCTTTCATTATGTGGGCCGTTTACGCTCTTCTTTCGGCGCTATTCGCCGCTCTTACTTCCATCCTCGCGAAAATAGGCATCGAGGGCGTCGACTCGAATCTGGCGACCGCGCTGCGGACTGTCGTCGTCGCTGTGATGGCGTGGGTCGTCGTCTTCGTCAGCGGAGCCGGCTGCGGCGTCGGCTGCATAAGCGGGAAAAGCTGGCTGTTTTTAGTGCTCTCCGGCCTCGCGACGGGCGCGTCGTGGCTCTTTTACTTCCGTGCGTTGCAGATGGGCGAGGCCTCGAAGGTCATACCGATAGACAAGTCCAGCGTCGTCATCGGCATGCTGCTCGCCTTCGTCGTCCTGCACGAAACGCTGTCGCTCAAGACGCTGATCGGCGGCGCCCTTATCACGATCGGCACATTCGTGCTGATTTTATGATTTCAATCCGCGCCGCGAACGTCCCGCGCCCCTTCTCGGCGGGGCTTCACCGTCTTTTCGAAGCGAGTTTCGCCGTGCAGATCCCACTATATTAGGGAAGTTGCAATATCGTTCAGCCCCCCATCGATTTATCAGTCATTTCCACAAAAAATCCAAAGTATTTTTATATTTCTATATAAGAAATATATTTTTTTTAAATAAATACTGCCGTTTTTCTTGGTAGATGATAGAATATTGTCTTGTACATCGGGATTAGTCATCCCGATTGAGGTTTGGCATTTATGTTGAATCGTGTAAGGGAGGAAGGACTTATGAAGCTTCCATCTTTCTGGGGCGGAATTCATCCGCCGCAGAACAAAGAGCTGACGGTAAGCGAAAGCATCGTCTCCTATCGCCCGAAGGGCGAGCTGGTCTTCCCTATGTCGCAGCATATCGGAGCGCCCTGCGCCCCGGTAGTCGCGAAGGGGGACCGCGTCTTCGTGGGGACCCGCCTCGGCAACAACGACGCTTTCGTTTCGGCCCCGATACTTTCGAGCGTGTCGGGCACGGTAAAGGATGTCACTATGAGGCTGACGCCCCCCGGCGCCTTCGAGACGTGCGTCGTCGTAGAGGACGACGGAAAGAACGAATTGGCGCCGGAGTGGAAACCGCTCGAAAATTACCAGACGGCCGACCCGAAGGAATACGTGAAGCGCATACGCGACGCCGGCATAGTCGGCTTCGGCGGCGCCACATTCCCGACGGCCGTAAAGCTCTCGCCGCCGCCCGACAGAAAGATCAGATGGCTCATCGTAAACGGCGTCGAATGCGAACCCTACCTCAACTGTGACAACCGCCTGATGCAGGAAGGCACGGAAAAGATAGTGCAGGGGCTCGCGCTGACGATGCGCCTCTTCCCCGAAGCGGAGGGCGTCATCGCGATAGAGAACAACAAGCCGGAAGCGATAGCGATTCTCAAAGACGCCGTCGCGAAATCCGGACTGAACAACGTCACAGTGCAGCCGCTTGCGGTGAAATACCCGCAGGGCGCGGAAAAAATGCTGATCGAGGCGCTGACGGGGCAGGAGTTCGTCATCACGGCGCTTCCCGCGGACGTAGGCTGCATCATCCTCAACGTGCGCACCGTCTACCAGATATACAGCGCGATAGTAGAGGGGCTGCCGGCGGTCACGCGCGTCGTGACCGTCACCGGCGACGCGGTGGCTCATCCGAAGAACATCAAAGCGCCGCAGGGCACGATGATCCGCGAGCTGATCGACCTCTGCGGCGGCTTCAAGGAGCAGCCGGTGAAGATTCTTTCCGGAGGGCCGATGATGGGCCTCTCGATGCGCTCCATCGACGTGCCGGTCGTAAAGGGCACGTCGGGGATTCTCTGCCTCACGGCGAAATCCGCGATGCTGAAGCCCATCCGCGCGTGCCTGCGCTGCGGCCGCTGCGTCGAAGCGTGCCCGATGGGGCTGGTGCCCACGGTGCTCGAGCCTCTCGTGCGCGCGAGGCAGTACAAGCGTTTTGAAGAAGAGGGCGGGATGAACTGCATCGAGTGCGGGAGCTGCACCTACATGTGTCCCGCGAACCGCCCGCTGACACAGGGCTGCCGCGACGGCAAAGCTTCTGTAACGGCGATGCGCAGAAAGGCGGCTGCCAAATAATGGAACGTTTACTTGTCGTATCAAGCTCTCCGCATATACATTCCCCGCTCGACACACAGAAGATCATGGGCTGGGTGCTTGCGGCGCTCGCGCCGGCGGGCCTTGCGGGAGTATATTTCTTCGGAGCTCGCGCCGCGGTCGTGATGGCGGTCTGCGTGATCTCCTGCGTCGCGTTCGAATACCTCTGGCAGAAGCTGACGAAGCGCACCGTGACCGTCGACGACCTTTCAGCCGCCGTCACCGGGCTGCTGCTCGCCTACAACCTGCCTCCGACTATACCATTCTGGATGGCGGTCATAGGCTGCCTCTTCTCGATAATAGTCGTAAAGCAGCTTTACGGCGGCCTCGGCTGCAACATCGTCAACCCCGCGCTCGCCGGGCGCGCGATGATGCTCACGAGCTGGCCCGTGCCCATGACGACGTGGACGCTCGACGGCGTCTCCGGCGCCACGCCGCTCGCGATGATCAAGGCCGGGGCTCTAGACGGCCTTCCCCGCTGGAGCGATATGTTCATCGGGCACGTCGGCGGATGCATCGGCGAGACCTCCGCGGCCGCGCTGCTCGTCGGATTTGCGATACTTCTTTACAAGGATGTCATCAAATGGCATATACCAGTCGTCTATATAGCCGTCGCCGCAGCGCTCTGCGCGCTCTTCGGCAGGCCGGTGGGGCCGCTGCAGGAGATATTCTCCGGCGGGCTCTTCCTCGGCGCGATATTCATGGCCACCGACTACACCACGACGCCCGTAACGCCCCGCGGACAGATGATCTTCGCGGCCGGATGCGGGGTTCTCACGGCGCTGATACGCAGCTGGGGCGGATACCCGGAGGGCGTATCGTATTCTATCCTCATAATGAACCTGACTGTGCCGCTCATTGACCGCGCGACAAAGCCGCGTATCTTCGGAGAGGTGAAAAAGCATGGGTAAGATCCTCAGATTAGGGCTGGTGCTCTTTATCATCACAGCCGTAACCGGCGTGATTCTCGGCGCGGTCCACACCTTAACGCTCGAGCCCATCCGCTGGGCCCAGGGGCGCGAGAAGAACGAAGCTCTCGCGGCGACGCTGCCGGGGGCGGAGGACTTCAAGGCGATAGAGCCGAAGGGCGGAGCCGGAAGCATCGCCGAGATATACGAAGGCAGCAGAGGCGGCGACGTCATGGGCTACAACTTCACGGTAATGCCGAAGGGCTACGGCGGGCTTATCACCTTCATCGTCGGAATAGCGAACGACGGGCATGTGAAGGACATAAAGATCTTAGCGCACAGCGAGACGCCGGGGCTCGGCGCCAAAGCCGGAAATCCCGAATTCTCCGGGCAGTTCAAGGATAAGCCCGCCGCCGCGCTGCGCGTGACCAAGACGCCGCCCGCGCGCGACGGCGACATCCAGGCGATCTCCGGCGCCACCATCACTTCCACGGCCGTAACGACCGGCGTGAACGACGCGATTTCGTACTGGAAGTCGAACTTCGCCGGCGCCGCGCGGCGGGCGGACTAGGAGGCATATCATGCAGAATCCTCTCAAACTGATCAAAAATGGAGTAATCACCGAGAACCCGACCTTCGGCCTGGTGCTCGGCATGTGCCCGACCCTCGCGGTCACTACGAGCGCCGAGAACGGCATAGGGATGGGGCTCGCGGCGACGGCGGTGCTTATGGGCTCGAACGTGGCCGTCTCCGCGATACGCAAATTCATCCCGGACGAGATACGCATCCCGGCGTTCATCGTCGTGATAGCGGGCTTCGTCACGGTCGTACAGCTGCTGATATCGGGCTACGCGCCGGCGCTGAACAAATCGCTGGGGATATTCATACCGCTCATCGTCGTCAACTGCATAATCCTCGCGCGCGCGGAGGCTTTCGCGTTCAAGAACGGCGTTCTCGACTCGCTCTTCGACGGCGTCGGCATGGGGCTCGGCTTCACGCTCTCGCTGACGGTCATCGGCGCTATCCGCGAACTGCTCGGCAACGGCACGGTCTTCGGAACGACGATCCTTCCCCCGACCTTCTACCAGCCGGCGCTGCTCGTGATACTCGCGCCCGGCGGCTTCATCACGCTGGGCATATTGATGGGGCTCTTCCGCAACTATCAGATGAAGAAAAACGCCGCGGCCGCCGGCGGAGCGCCGGAAGCCGCGGTCGACGGCTGGAAGGAGCTCGACGCGTGCGGCGGCTGCGCGCTGAAAAACCTCTGCGGCGGCGGCAACGCGGCGGTAGTCTGCGCGAAGGCGCAGCCCGCGCGGGAAGAGAAGGAGGCGGGTAAGTAATGTTCCTCAAGTTGGCGGCGCTCTTCATAAGCGCGCTGATAGTGCACAACATACTGCTCTCGCGCTTCCTCGGCTGCTGTCCCTTCCTCGGCGTCTCCAACAAGCTTGAGACGGCGAAAGGCATGGGGATCGCGGTCATCTTCGTGACGACCTTCGCCGCGATAATGACGTGGCTCGCCTACACGTTCATCCTCGTACCGATGGGGCTCGAATACCTCTACACGCTGGCGTTCATCCTCATCATCGCGGCGCTCGTCCAATTCGTCGAAATAGTGCTCAAGAAGGTTATGCCCGGACTTTACAGGTCGCTCGGCATATTCCTGCCGCTCATCACGACGAACTGCGCGGTGCTCGGCGTCGCGGTCATCAACATGAACGAGAAATACGGGCTTATCGAGTCGATAGTCAACGCCGTCGGCGCGTCGGCGGGCTTCCTGCTCGCGATCACGCTGATGGCCGGCATACGCGAGCGCATCGAAATGAGCGCCGAGATGCCGCGCGCGCTTCGCGGCCTTCCGATAGCTCTGATAACGGCCGGGCTCATGTCGGTAGCGTTCATGGGCTTCAACGGGCTCATTAAATAGGGGGGCTTGAAATGGACGGAATACTTTATCCCGCCGCGGTAATGGGCGGACTCGGCGTCGTCTTCGGCGCCCTACTTGCCTTCGCGTCGCAGAAATTCTTCGTCGCGGTGGACGAACGCCAGTCCAAGATACGCGAGCTTCTCCCCGGCGCGAACTGCGGCGGCTGCGGCTTCCCCGGCTGCGACGGCTACGCCGAGGCCTGCGCCTCCGGAAAGGCGAAGCTGAACAAATGCGCCGCGGGCGGCCCCGAAGTCGCAGCGAAGATTGCCGAGATAATGGGCGTCGCGGCGGAGGCCGCGGAGCCGATGGTCGCGTTCGTAAAGTGCCAGGGCACGCTCGATAGGGCCGTGAAAGACTGCGTCTATCACGGCGCGGCGGACTGCCGCGAGGCGGTCGTCGTGCCCGGCAAGGGCCCGTCGGCCTGCTCCTTCGGCTGCCTCGGCTTCGGGACCTGCGTCGAGGTGTGCCCCTTCGGCGCCATTCAGATCAAAAACGGCGTCGCGGCGGTCGACCGCGAGAAGTGCGTAGGCTGCGGCGCCTGCGCGGCCGAATGCCCAAGAGGCGTGATCGCGCTCGTGCCGAAAAAATCAAAGATTCACGTCGCATGCAGCAACCCGCTGCAGGGCCCCTTCGTGAAAAAGGTATGCAGCGCAGGCTGCATCGGCTGCACGCTCTGCGTGAAGGCCTGTCCTAAGCAGGCGATCGAGATGAAGGGCGCGCTTGCGGCGATAGACCCTGCGAAATGCGTGAACTGCGGCCTCTGCGCGAGCAAATGCCCCGTAAAGGCCATCGCCGACGCAAGGCCGCCAAGGCCGTCGGCAGCGCCTCGCCCGGCGGAAACGACGGCGTGAAAATAACAACTGTTTTCAGTCGCTTTTGCCGGCATTAGGATTTGAAATAAAGTTTGTGAAAGTTAAATAATACCAAGCAGGGCCTTCTATGGTACATTAAATCATGGGAGGCCTTAAATTGTAGCCAGTACGGTCACGTGCAAATGACCAAATTACCAATAGTAACCAGAGTAAACTGCTTCATGAATACGATATTGGGAGCGTGCAGAAGACATACAGATGCACTTAGCGGAAGGGACGACCATCTCGGCTCCTCTAAATCTAAAATGATTGATAAGGCCATAACAGGACGTTTATCACAATGGTAGCAAGCAGAAGCAGTTAACTCCAGCCTGCCTTCTTAAAGATCAATGCCCACAGGATCGTATTTCTAATTTCGAGCCGTGTGATTTTATGCAAAAAGGCAAGGAAGCGCGTATTCCGCCCCTTGCCAACACTATAATACTCCTCCTGTTATGCGGTTAAAGCTTCTTTGGGTTTTGTACAGAGACTTACTGCGACCAAAACTATTATGGACGCCGGAATAGCGACCCAGCAGCTGTCAAGGTTGTTGAAGCTGGACTTTAGCCCGAGTTCCCAGATAAGCGTCACAGCGACACCCGTAAGGACGGACGCAGTTCCACCCGCCGGCGTCACCTTTTTCCATAGCATTGCTGCAACAAGAGCCGGCGAAATCGCGGCTCCGTATATTGTATAGGCGTACATCATCACTCCGAGTATGGTGTCGTAGCTTTTGATGAGTATATATGAAAAGACGCCCATAGCAACTATCAATACTCTTATGGTGATGAGTTTTTTGCGATCCGTCGCATTTTTCATAAAATACGGCTGCAGGATGTCGTTTGTGAGGTTCGTCGCAGCAGAGAGCAGATATGAGTCTCCTGTCGTTATCATGAACGCTATCGAGGCGGCTAGCACACAGCCGCCAACTATGAAAGGCAACCTTTTTGCAGCAACCATAATGAGCGCGGTGTCTGGCTTGACATCAAGATGTCCGATGGCACAAGACGCGAGGAAAATCGTCAGAGTCGACAGCACAATGCATCCAATTATGAAGCTTATGACCGATTTTCTTGCAGCGTTTCTGTCTTTCGCGGCGCCAAAGCGCAGAAACATATTCTGGTCACCGAGCGTCATGAAAATCAGTGCAAGCCCGTAGCCAAGCGTGTCAAAAGCCTTGGTCCCCCCCAGCCCGAGCTTATCCGCCGGAATCTGTGCGAGGTATCCACTCAAACTGCCGCCAGTGTTCGCGATTAGTAAAGGTACCGCGGATATCATGGAGATACAAATAAACAACGCGCTGATGGAGTCGGTATAGGCGACCGAGGAAAGCCCCCCGGTTGCGGACAGGGCTATGATAACTACCGCGCAGAGCAGCATTCCCGTTTCAGTAGGCAGGCCTGTAACTGTATTTATAACATATGCGGCGCCCTTAAACTGGTACGAACAAATGGCCACATATGCGAGTATGATGGCGATTGAGCCGGTCACGCTTGCTATGCTCCCGTATTTTTCCTTGAATACTTCCGGTATGGTTACCGCTTTCGCGTCCCTTATCTTCCCCGCCATAAAGTAAAGCAGCGCAATGGCGACGATCGAGGAATATTCAAAAATGGCGCCTGCGCCGAGCCCTCTGCTGTAGACGAGGTTCGCAGTTCCTGTAATTCCGCCGCCACCATACCAGGTAGCAATCAGAGTCCCTGCCACTACCCACATAGGTAGCCTACGTCCTGCGGTCGTAAAATCGGCGTCGGACTTTACATATTTCTTTGTAATATAGAGCCCATACGCAACCACAAGAATAAGATAGCCGATAATAAACCAGAAATATCCTGTTATGCCTGACATTTTTCATCCCTCCTACTGCCCCGTTGCTCTTGATGTGTTGTTTACTTAAAAGCTGTTGCAAAAATACAATCGTAAACTTCCCGTACGGCAAAATATAGGTTATGGGGTTCTCCAATGTTAGCGGTCATTGGAGAACCCCAGCTAAAACTCAGTTAAAGCGTCAGATCTCCGTTTTTAGAGTCCGTTGCGCGGGACCTTGGAGTCCCATTTTTTCTTGAATATTTCTTCGCCGTTCAGCGTGACATGCATGCTGCCGGTTAGGTAGAAGAACTCCCTGTCCGCCGTTTGCGTAGTGACGATATCTGAGTTAGTCCACCAGCCGTCGCGACCGAGCTTCATGTTCTGATAGATCGTGTATTTGGCGGAAAGAGGATCCTTATTCGATAGGATCAGCTCCCTTTTGAGGTTGTGCTCTACAGTCACATCGATATCGTCAAAGCGGTACACGCCTTCGCCAAACACACCGCCGACCCCGTCGGTTATGCAGGTCCACTGGTCCTTTAGGATATCGTATGAAACCGTACGCTCTACTCTGCCTTCAGAGAGAAACGTCATCGGGGTGAGAGGCGCGCATTTCGGATCCATGTTTGGCCCCTTGGCTTCTTTGCCAGCAAACTGCGGGAGTATGAGTTTTGCAGTCGCGAGATCTATGCTCAACGTCGCATCTTCCGGCATGTTCCAGAACATCGGCCAAAAAGTCGTAGCGAGCGACAGGCGGACCCTGTGTCCCTTTGCAAAACGGTGCGCGCAGCAGTCGAGTTCGACAAACGCCTTGACCTTTTCTCCCGGCTTGAGCTCCACTACCTTGTCATGCCCTTGAAGGTGAGTAAGGTTCATCACGCCATAGGAAACGCGGCTGACGGCGCCATCCGGTTCCACGTCGGACACCGCTGCATAGAGCATAGCTTTCGGCTTGTCGCTAGAAAGCTCAACCTCGAAGCGCGGATAGCCGAGGACATTAAGAGGCTCGTCAAGAACTTCGCTCTCAAATATCATGGACATTCCGTCATCGACACGCTGGTCTGCGGGGCTCTCTCCAAGCACGCCAGCCCCCATCCATTCTCCTGCGAGCAGGCCGTGATTCTGTGGAGTACGGAGCTGGACTGTTTCATTTTTAGCGGTCGGTTCATTGGAAAGCAGCGCATGGGACAGGAACATGTCCCTGCTCTTGACGTCCTTCGACGGCCAGGTCTCAACTCCGACCCAGTTGCCCTCGCTCTCGGGCCTGAAGGGCGACGGCCTCATACTGTCTTCCATATAGACCTGGACCCTCGGACAGTCCATGGCTTTGTTATCTTTCTTCTTAAGCCAATGGTCCCACCATTCGACCGCTTCGTCAAGGAAGGACATGGCGGGACCAGGCATACCGTCATGAGCGTAGACGTGGGCCCAGGGCCCGATAATCCCCTTGCGTGGAACGCTGAGACCGCTCATGAGCGTGAGAACCGTATTCGTATATGAGTCCGCCCAGCCATCTATCGCAAAAACCGGCACCTGGATATCGTCGTATTTCTCGCAAACCGACCCGTGCTTCCAGTAGGCGTCACGTGTCTGATGCCGGAGCCAGAGCTCCATCCAGAGCGGCATTTCCTCAAGGCGCTTTATCCACAAATCCTTCCAGCCGTTGCCTACAATGTGCGGATCAAGCGGGCGGCACTGGTAGGCGAGCATGATGGAGCCCCACCAGAAGTTGTCATTAAGCAGGCAACCACCCTTGTAGTGGATGTCCTGATTATATCTGTCGTCTGTGAACCCGACACAGATTATCGCACGCAGCGCTGCCGGACGGCGTGCCGCGACCTGCAGGGAATTGAAGCCTCCCCAGGACTTGCCCATCATACCGACATTTCCGTCGCACCATTTCTGTTTGCTGATCCAGTCGATGACCTCAAGGGCGTCGTCCTGCTCCTGTTTGATATATTCGTCGCGCAGGAAACCTGTCGATTCCCCCGAGCCTCTCATGTCCACGCGTACGACCACATATCCGTTGCCGGCGAAATAACCGTGCATTGGTTCATCCCTGCCACGCGTACCGTCCCTCTTGCGATAAGGAATATATTCCAGAATGGCAGGAAGAGGTTTGTCCGTCTTAGGAAACCAGAAGCGGGCCGACAACTTTGTGCCATCCCCAAGCGGGATCCAGTCGTTCTCTACTATGTCGTACTTATAGGGAAGATTTGTCATTACTTCCTTTTTCTTGCATACAACCATATCACAGCTACCTCCCGTTTATTTTATTTTCTCTTGTTTACGCTTTGACTTCCTGTGCCGCTGCCTTTTTCTTGTTGAACATCTTCACCCACACGACAGCCGCGGCGGCTCCGATAAGTCCTACCACAATCATATAGGTGAAGTAGTAGTGATATCCGGCGCTTCCCTTATAGGCGTCGAGCGTTTTGCCTGCAAGGAACGGGCAGATGACTTCGGGCAGATAGCCCAACGTCGAAACTACTCCGATGGCAATACCGGCATATTCGATGGGAACCCCACCTTCAGTAAGCATAGAGAAGTAGATGCCGAAGTTCGAGTACATCGCAAGGTAGAAGATGGCGCATATGCCAAGCAGGAAATAAAGCTGCATCGAGCTGCTCGGTATGTGCATAATGGCTATCGTGCCGAAGACCATAATGATATAGCCGCAGAACATCATCTTCGCCTTTCCGACTTTGTCGGCCAAGTAGCCGCCGAACGTCGATCCAACCGGTCTACAGTACTGCGCCAGAACCCCAACCACCGCTCCAAAGACGGCCGACGCTTTCAGGATATTCGTCGCATAGGGCGTGAAATAAAAGTATGAAAGGTTGAATGTGTAGGTGGTGTATGTGATAAGACAAACCATCCACACCGCAGGCATTTTCAGCACCTTTACAATATCGGCGAATTTGAACCTGGTATTTGCGTTCGCTTCGACCTTGCCCTCATTATCCTTGATAATGAACATAAAGAGTATCCCGCAAAGTATCGGGCAGACAGAATAGAAGATAATGATCCAGTTTATCCCTGCATGCTGCGCCGCTCCGGCCTGGAACATTCCAAAAATCGCCGTGGCTATGGACATATGGATAATATTTGTAGCTCCGCGGCCGCCCTCAAACAGGCCATAAGCGCGCGACTGCTCATCCTCATTACCCTGCATTCTGACTATCTTCATTAATGCCGGCCAGAAGGTCAGGAGCGATACGACTCCCCACAGCCCGTAAAGAGCTACGAGGAACGTGAAGGATGGGTGCATTAAATGTATGACGCCGCCGAGCCCTGTGGCGATAAGCGAGAAAACAAGCAGTTTCTTTGCAGAAAATCTGTCAGCAAGAACACCGCCAATGAGATATGAAAAAACACCGAGCACTCCGTATGCGCTGCCGAGCATACCCATTTGTGTATTAGTCAGTCCATAAGCTGCCACATATGCGTCGTAATAGTAATATCTGAAATAAGGAAGACCGTAAATGATCGATCCAGCAAATGCAAGTATCAATATCTTCACTATGTTTTTTTTGAAAAGTGACTCTTTCTGCTCCATCCTGATGCCTCCTTATAAATTTTGGCTTATCCTGTTGAAACGCCATAATATGTGCGCATGAATTCTTCGTGTTTATGAAAGTTCAGATGTTCCCCCTTTGTCCAGCGTACCGCCAGCTTCAGATTCCTCGCGGAAAGCGCCTTGATAATGTATTCGTGTTCGTCATTGCATAATTCATCCCATTCCTTCGTCTGGATGTTGTTTGTCGGCAAATAGTATAATTTCTGCTGTATGTTTTCCCACAGCAACGGCAAATAACTATTATCGGATAGATTCAGATAGACTCTATGGAACGCCTTATTCAGCGCCATATAATTAGCGTAACCGTATGTTTCGGCCCTCGTATATTCCTTGATCTGCTCGTTAAGGTCGACCATGATGCTGCAGTGTTCCGGAGTGATCCTGTTGATCGCTGTCTGGAGCGCGTGCTCTTCTATCATGCCAAGCGTGTCGTAATAGTTTTCAATGTCTTTTAGCGTGAATTCGCGAAGATAAATACCCCTGCGAGGAAGTATCCTTACCATTCCTGCCCCCTCAAGCTGGATCAACGCGTCTCTCAGCGGGGTAATACCAATTCCCAGCTGTTCGCTTATCTTCCTCAGACTAAGCGCTTCCCCAGGACGGATTCCTAACGTTGCAATTTCGTTTTTAAGATAGTTAAAAACCTGTTCCCTCAGCGAAGCTATATTAAATTCGGGCTTGTTAGATACCATCGTCTTATCCTTTCTCAAAAAATTACGGCTGATATATGATATAACAGTTGTAACATTTAGTACTCTATCAGCTTAAAAAATATTTGTCAAGCAATTAATAACTAAAATATTAAATGAATATTTAGATTGTTACAAAAACAATACGACTGTGCTGTGCTTTGGGAAAATGCCTTATAGCACCTGCTTTTTCGCAAAAGGCTAATCAAAATGTATAATGGATCATGATATATCAAATGCTAATCGTAGGAAATTTAAGGCAACGCTGAATAAGTATAATTTTACGCTTTTTCACCTGAACTTCAACTTCTGGTTATATATCCTAGTCGCTAAACGATGTTTTTGCGTAACGGACAACAATGCAGCGTAGGCGCTTGAGAGTAAGAAAAGGGGGCTCAGCAAGATGACGCGGCTTGTAAAGATATTCGTCGCAGCGCCGCTGTTCTTTCCTATTGCAATGGGGCGGAATGACAACTTCCATGCGTATCTTCCTTCGGTGGGCAGGAGGCACTTTTAGATTATTTCAATCGTTTCGCAGAACTTACGAAAATGCCGTTTATGATAGAGAATCTCCCCTCTCGGACGGGCATTAATATGATGCCAGAGACGATGCTGGCGTTAACCAAACGTAATCCTTACTTCCGTTCAGTCAAGGAATGTGTCTACAATCCTATGCAGCTTGCTGAGTTAATCCGAATGATTGGAGACAAAATTTCAATATTTTGCGGCTTTGAGGCAATGGTAGCATGGGAGGCTCTTTTGGGTGCCGCCGGAGGTGTAATTGCCACAGCGAATATTTTTCCTCAGATATATGTTCTTTTACTAAAAGCCGCAAAAGAAAAAGCTGGGAACGGTTAGGAGAATATATCTGGATTTAGTATGCCCTCTCAGCAAAGCAGCGTACTTAGCGCCTAATCCGGGGCCCATTCGCTACGCATTGGAATGCGTAGGAATCCCGAACGGCAACCCCATCCCGCCTGTCCAATCATTAATCTTGCCGGTACGTGAGAAGATCCGCGAAACGATCGAGAACATACGAAGGATTTATGTAAATCAATACTGACGTTTATTTTAAGATAAGAATTAATATGTTTAGTTTATAACTATACATTAATAATATCCTGCTGCGTATGTCATTAGTAACATAAAAAACACACGGTTTCTATTGTAATATCCTTAAGTGTGCGGTAGATACTGCTTCATGGCAGCGTGCTTTTTTTTAAAAAGTCCTTGCCACATTGTGTGGCTTATACATCAAGCGTTATGCAACTATCGCGCTGGACAGGCGGGGTAGCGTGGTAACATTTCACTTCTGTCTCGGCTGGCCTTATATCCAGCCTACCTTGCTCTTCAGCTGCGCAAGCTGACCTTCATACCATTCCTTTGGATGTTTCAGGACTTCGTCGGCAAAATCTTTCGGCATATCCGCCGTCATCTTATAGAGCTCCAGCTTCGACCAGCAGAGCACGGCCTGCCAGACGGGGCGCTTGGCCTCGCTCACCAGGCGCTTCGCGACTGCGAAGCACATCGCGCCGTGATACCAGTCCTTTTTGCGGCACTTTACCAGCCCCATCAGGCTGTAGGCGAAGCCGCCGCCCTGAAGCCCTTCATCCCAGTCGGTGTGCATGATGCCGCAGAACTTTCCCATCTTCTGAAGGCATTTCTCCGCTTCGTCGTATCTGCCGAGCAGCATCAGGCAGAAGGCCGCCTTGGCGAGGGAAAGCCCAAGGCCGCGGAAGAGCGCGACGGAGTCGCATATGTTGATGCAGTTTTCGTAAAACGTCAGAGCCTCCGCGATTTTTTTCTGGGCCAGCATGCAGTCGCCGCGGAAATGTTCGGCCGCCGTCAGGCAGACCGTATAGTTCTCTCCTCTTTCCTCAAGCTTCTCGAAGATCGACGTCGACATCAGCAGATATTCTTCGACCTCCTCATGACGGCCCGCAAGTATTTTCGCTATCGCCATGAAGCGCAGCGCGATTCCCTCCCACTGGCGGAACGGCGTCTTCTTCGCAAAAGTCCGGAGCTTGCGCGCACAGAAGGAGAGCGTCTTCGCGTCGTCCCTCTGAATAGCCAAGTAGCACATCTGCACGCCGGCCCTGATGATCGGCTCCGGCTCGCCTATCGCGGCTCCCTTTCTCAGCGCGCTGCGCAGCATGCCGTCGGCGTCGGCGTAGCGGCCGCTCCACCACAAGCAGCCGCCCTTTAAGATATAGAGGTCTCTTTCCAGACGCAGAAGCTCGGGGCTGCCTCCCTCGGTGCGGAAGAGCATATCCATCATCTTCCACGCTTCGCCGAGCGCCCTCTGCGTATAGGTGACGTCCTCGACCGAGGGGATGTAGTGCATCAGATCCTGGTCGACGAGTGTCGGGAAGACCTCGTGGACCGCCATAAAGTGCAGTTCGAGCTCCCTTACCCTCCAGTAGAGTTCCTTCACCAGCATGTTGGCCTCATGGCAGTGGTAGAAGATTTTCGCGCACATCTTCTTGTGCCTGTATCTTAGCACTTCGGGCGCAGACGCTTCGAGCACTTCTATATTTTTTATATGCAGCGCCATCTTCCGGGAGAAGGACATCTCCTGAAGCAGAGCTTCGCGTATCTTCGTGTGCGTGAAATAATAGAGCACGTCGCCGCCGCTCTCTTTTTCGCGCAGGAAGCCGTGCAGCCGCAGGTTGTTGTAATACTTCGACACCTCAAGGGGCGAAATGCCGAGCACCGCCGCTATCTCCCTCATCGAAGCGCACTCCGGGCACACCGCGGCGGCCTCGAGGAAAAGTCTTTCGTTTTCGTCGAGGAGCTCTATCATCGAAAGGTAGACGTTCTTATGCAGCTTGTTGCCGTCGATGACGCCGCCCTGCTTGTATTTGAGCATCTCCTTGATAAAAAAGGGGTTGCCCTCTGTCTGCATATAGATGTCGTGGATGCGCTCGTCCGACCATTCCTCGTCCGGCGCCATCTCGCGGCATATGCGCGCTGTCTCTTCGAGGTTGAAGCGCCTCAACGTGACCTCGAACTTTTCAAAGGGCTCGTCGGCGAGCGCGGCGCGCAGCATGAACGCGGAGCGGATCTCTTCGAAGCCCGAGACGAGCATGTTGCGCGGCGAGCTGTCGTCGCTCATTATCGACTCGATCACGTTCCACGAAGCGTCGTCCATCCACTGTATGTTTTCGATGATCAGCAGCCGGCGCGAGCCTTCCGACGTCTCAGCGACGCGCTGATAGATCAAGTCGGCGAGATACGAATAGCTGTACTCGGAAAGGGGTTTCACGCCGTCCTGCCGCGCCGGAGATATGCGCAGCAGCTTCAAAAGGCGGTTTATCGGCGCGAGCGGGTAAGATTTCTCCTCCTGCCAGCAGTCGATCGAAAAACATTCCCAGCCGCTTTCGGTCAGACATGAAACTATCTCGTTGACGAAGACCGTCTTGCCGATGCCCTGCTCGCCCCAGACGAGGCCGCAGAGAGACTGGCTCTCTTTTCCTTTAGAAAAGAAGTCGAGCATCTTTAAAATCTCGCCGCTGCGCGCGAGAGGGCTCTCCCCGTCGGAAGGCGCCGAGGCCCTGATATTCGGCGTCTCCTTCTTCCTCTTCATAAGCGACGATAACTCCGAGAGGTCGGCCTCGATGCCGAAGTCGCTCTCCATGCGCGACGAGAAGGCGTGCGCCGCGTCTATAGCCTTGACCTTCTGGTTCGTCTTTATATAAAGGCGCACGAGCTCGGCGCAGATTTTTTCGTCGTAAGGCTCGAGCTCCGCAAGCTTTTCGTAGCAGAGTATCGCGTCCGCCGCACCGCTCTTCGCATAGCCGGCCAGCTGCGCCTGCGCGCGCTTTTTTAGATTCTTGACGAGCAGATTGCCGTAATACTGGCGCTTCGACAGCAGCCAGTCGCTGAAGTAAGGCCAGTCGCTCATCTCCGTCACGTCCATATAGGGGCGGCAGAGCTCGGATATCTCCTGCCAGCCGAGCGTTTCCAGCTGAAATATTTGGTCCGTGTCGCGCTCTATCTTGACCTTCGGGTCGAGGGAAATGACATCGCCGCCGCTTATCTTCATCGGCAGCAGCTTCTTCACGCAGCTCATAGCGTTGCTTAGATTCCTGCGCGCCTTCTCGGCGGCCTTGTCGGCCCACAGATATTCGCAGATTTTGTTTTTGGAGACGCTTCTTTCCTCGACGAGCATAAGCGCGAGGGCCTGCGCCTTCCTGAAGGGGAAGGCACACCTCTCTCCGTCTATAAAGAGTTCCGGTATGCCGAGAAAGCGAGCTTTGTATTTCATAATTTTTTCACCTGCGAAACTGTTTCTCCACTTTATACGATTGTATCCGATAAATCGGAATCTTGCACATAAAATGCGGACCTTCGCCATAGTATACGCCAGCAGATGCAAAAATTTTGCAAAAATCGTTAAAAACCGTTATCGTTTCAATCGCGAAAAAAAATATTCAGCGGGACGTTTTTGCACGGTTTTTGCATATCGGTGCTATTTTACGCTGAGACGATTATTCAACATCTATTTTATCAGCGGCGTGCACTATGCACAAAGACATCGGCGGCCGGCCGATGGGTGGTGCGGAGCCGCCGTTTCGATATTCAGCAAGGAGGATTTTTTATGGAAGGAAAGAGCGTGAAAAAGAAATTTACGATGCCCAACACTTTCGTGGTGATCTCCATCTTTATTATGATCGCCACCGTCCTCACGTGGATCATTCCGTCGGGAACGTTCGACCGCGCCTTCGACGAGGCCACAGGAAGGACCCTCGTCGTCCCCGGAACGTTCAAGCTCGTCGCCCACACGCCGGTAAGCCTGCCGCAGATGGTGATGTCGATCTACGACGGCATGGTCGACGCGGCCAACATAGTCTTCTTCACCTTTTTCTCTTACGGCTTCATGGTCATGCTCATCAGGGTCGGCGCGTTCGACGCCGGCGTGGGCGCGCTGATACGCAGGCTGAAGGACAAAAAACAGTTCGCGATGCCGCTTATCGCGATCATCTTCTCGCTGATGGGCGCCTCCTTCGGCATTTACGAGGAGAGTTACGGCTTCGTCCCCGTAGTCATGAGCATGGGCGTGGCGCTCGGCTACGACCCCTTCTACGGCGCGATCGCGGTGCTGGGAGGCATAGCCACAGGCTACGCGGCCGCGTCGATCAACCCCTACACGGTGGCGATCGCGCAGACGATAGGCGAGCTGCCGCTCTTTTCGGGGATGGGCTTCCGCTGGCTCTGCTACGTCTGCTTCATGACGCTGTTTCTGAGCTGCATGTGCCGCTACGGCCGCATGGTGAAGGCCGATCCGAAAAAAAGCTACGTCTACGGCGTCGAATTCCCCTTCCTATCCAGCTCGACGCAGGATGAGCTCGTTTCCAAAGAATTCACGACGAGACATAAGATCTCTCTGCTGATATGCCTCGGCACGGTCATCGCCTTCGCTTTCGGCGCGATCAGATACGGCTGGTATTTCTCGGAGCTCTCCGCGATCTTCATCGTGATGATGTTCGTCGTCGGGCTCGTCAACAAACAGAGCATAAACGAGACCTGCGACGCCTTCGTCGACATCTCGAAAAACATCCTCTTCGCCGCGTTCGTAATCGGCCTTTCGCGCGCCATCCTCATCGTCCTCCAGAAGGGGCAGATCATAGACACGATATGCTTCTACTTCTCCAACGGGCTCGCCGGCATGTCGAAGACCGTCGCGGCCGAAGCGATGTTCGGCTTCCAGACGCTGCTCAACCTCTTCATCCCCTCTGGCAGCGGACAGGCTGTGACGTCGATGCCTCTTATGATACCACTCTCGGATCTTCTCAAGATCAACCGCCAGATAGCGGTCCTCGCCTTCCAGTTCGGCGACGGCTTCTCCAACATATTCTGGCCGACGGCCTGCGCAGTCCTCTGCGCCATATCCGGCGTGCCGATCAACAAGTGGTGGAAATTCTTCGCTCCCTACTGCCTCTTTGCGACGATTTTAGGCGCCGCGCTCATCGCGGCGGCGGTCTCGATCAACTACGGCCCCTTCTGATGCCGGAGGCGATACGGCTTTGAAAAATATCCAGCAAATAATAGAGAGCAAAAAGGAAAAAATCCTGGAGCTGGAAAAATTCCTCTACAACAACCCTGAGATCGAGATGGAGGAATTCAGGGCGAAGGAAAAATTCACCGAGCTATTGCAGAGCGAAGGCTTCGACGTCGACGGCGACATCGAAGGGCTCCCGACGGCGTTCGTGGCACATAAAAGCAGCGGCGAAGGCCCCTCGATAGGCATCGTCGCCGAGTACGACGCGCTGCCCGGCATGGGTCACGCCTGCGGGCACAATCTCATCGGAGCGATCGGCTTCGGCGCGGCCGCGGCGCTCGGCGAACTGCTCGAAGAGTACAGGGGGAGCGTCTACCTCTTCGGCGCGCCCGCCGAGGAGACGGGGCGCGGCAAGCCCGGACTGCTCGCCGGCGGCTATTTCAAAAAAGCCGACATCGCGATGATGGTGCATCCGATGAACTTTTCCGCTCTCGCCTCAGGCCTCGTCAACCTTGAGGGATACGACATCACCTTCCGCGGCAAAGCCTCGCACGCGGCGGCGGCGCCGGAGGGCGGTATAAACGCGCTGGACGCCGCCGTTAGTTTCTACAGCGCCGTCGGCCTGCTGCGCCAGCAGATGAAAGACGGCTCGCGCGTGCAGATGATAATAACAGGGGGAGGCTCCGCCGTAAACGTCATCCCCGACAGGGCCTCGCTGCGCGTCGAGATACGCCACAGGGAAATAAAATATTTCCGCTCCCTTGTGGAAAAAATCCTGCGCGTCGCGCGCTCAACCGCAGAGGCCATGGGCTGCACGGCCGAAATCGAAATGTTCGAGCCGCCGATCTGCTGTATGAAAAACAACAACGTGCTGGTCGGGCTCTTCAAGAAGCGCCTCGTAGAAGCGGGCATCGGGGAATTCCAGGAATACGTCGAAACGGGCGGCTGTTCCGATATGGGGAACGTAAGCCAGGAAGTGCCGGCGATCCATCCCTGGATACGGATGGTGCGGCCGAGCTCCGACGCTCATACGTCCGATTTCCTGAGGGACGCCGACGCGCCGTTGGCCATCGAGAGGATGTACAAGATGGCCTGCTGCCTGGCAGGGGTCGGAGAAGAGATACTTAAGTCCCCGCAGCTCGTCGAAAAAATAAAAGAGGACTTCCGCAGCCATTAGCACGGAAATCAGATGAGCCACAGAAGCGGGGCCAATGGGCGTCTTTCAGCCCATGGCCCCGACGCTTTTGTGCGCCCAATATCCGAACGGATAAGAAGGTCGGCCGACTTGAACGGCAGCGCGGCTGATCGATAGGCCGCCGCGGGGCGAAGCGGGGGAAAGCCTTAATCCCATGAATAAAATCATCCCACGGGATCGATGGAGGAAGCAATCTATGAGAGTTATGCGATGAGAGATTCCCTCGGCGCCGACTTCATTGACGGACAGGCCCAGGGCGCCGCGGCATCATTGAAATCCCGCCATCTTCTTGAGAAGCATCGTGCGGCTGCAAAATTTTTGCAAAAAAGAATTATTGCGCCGCGCGCGTAAAAAACTTGATGCAAATTTTGTCGAATTATTTTTTGCAGACGTTTTGCAAAGCAATGTTAACCTCTCAGTGGTAGAAAAATTACGGTTGCATTTTAAAAACTGAATCAAACGGAGGTAGTAATTTATGTCATCAATAGCAGAAGTTCGCCAGAATATGGTAGACGGTGACGGAGATGCGGCGGTGGCGCTCACAAACGAACTGATCGCGGGCGGCACGCCGGCGCAGGAGATCATGAACGGACTTACGGAAGAGATGGGGCTTCTGGGAGAAAAGTTTGAAAACTTCGAAGTCTTCCTTCCCGACCTTATGATCGCCGGCGACGCTTTCATGCAGATCATGTCGGTGCTTAAAGAACATCTCGTAAAGGCGAGCGACGCCCCGTCGAAGACTGTGATCATCGGGACTGTCAAGGGCGACTATCACGATATAGGAAAGAACATCGTCGGCATAGTCCTTCAGGCGAGCGGCTTCAACGTCGTAGACCTGGGCGCGGACGTCGACCCGGTAGCTTACCTCGAAGCGGCCCGCAAAGAGAAGGCCGACGTGGTCGGCCTATCAGCCCTTATGACGACGACGATGCCCGGACAGGAGGAGTTCATCAAGCTCGTCAAGGACGCCGGAGAAAAGGGCAAGTACCTCGTCTGCGTCGGCGGCGCGCCGACGTCGGTCGAGTGGGCCGAGCGCATCGGCGCCGACGTGTGGTCCTTCGACGCCTTCGAATGCGCCGCGAAGCTCAAGAAGCTCCTTGGATAAAAAATATTCTTTAACGGAGGAATAGAAGAGATGTCAACTTTCAGAATGTGGGAAGTATTCGCCAAGGCCGACGACGGCCCCTTCTACAAAGAGCAGTCGGAGTGGATGCTCAAGAGCTTTATACCTCAGATGAAGAGGGTCATCAAAGAGCATGATATCAAATACGACGGAAAGAGCATCGTAAACCAGGACGACGCGCTCGCCGACAGGACGTGGGAGGCCGCGAAGGACTTCTTTATCTCCGTCGGCGTCTACAACCAGGACACGCACCGCGTGATGAAGTTCTCGGAGCGCGAAGTCAACGAGGTCCTCTACACAAAGCGCCCGAAGTACATGATCGGCGCGGGGCACGACCAGCGCTGGCTGCGGGTCCGCTCGATAGAGGACAAGGAGCGCCGCCCCTTCCACCTCTTCAGCCCCGACGCGAACTTCAGCACAGACATCCACAAGAAGGCCTGCATGGCCTACCTTAAAGAACCCCTCCTCGACGGCCTCTGCGCCCCTCTGCTCGAGGATTTCATGGGACGCAAGGCTACGTCGCAGAATCCGACCGAGGTCGCGGCCGCTATGGAGCACGCGATGAACCTCCGCGACGCGCAGCGCCTCGTAGGACGCCCGGACGTCTGGACAGTATCGGTCGGCACCGCGGAATCCGCCCAGGCTCAGATCGCCGCCGGCAATCCGGTCTGGGGCGTCCGCCAGTCGCACCTCGACGGCCGCATGGTCTCCATCCTCACGGAGATGACCACCAACAACGCGATGCTCAACAAATCCCTCCATTATCGCTCGTACGGCAACGTATTCGGCAACCTCTGCGGCGCCATCTTCGGCGGACACGCCGGCGGCACCGAGGGCACGCTCATCCTTCAGACGGCCTACAACATCGAGGGCGCCTGCCTCTACGGCTCCTGCTGGGCTCTGAACTTCCCGTTCCACCTCAAATGGCAGTCGACGACGACGAGACAGCTGCTGTGGCTGCAGAGCGTCCTGAGCCAGGCCATGTCGCGCAATTCGAACCTCATCTTCCTCAACAACCTCTTCGCCAACGCCGGCCCGGGCACAGATCAGCTCTACTGGGAGTGCGCGAACCACGCGCTCGCGACGGAGTGCTGCGGCGGCAACCCCTGGGGCGCGGCGACCTGCCGCAACAAGTTCACGGACATGGCCACGCCGCTTGAATCGCGCTTCTACCACGAAGTCTCGGAGGCTTCCTTCAAATCGCGCCTCACAAGGGCGAAATGCGAAGAGCTCTGCCAGAAGATCATGGAGAAGTACGAGAAGCTCATCCCCGTCGACAACTACGGCAAGCGTATCCAGGAAATCTACGACATGGACAAGCTCACGCCGCGCCAGGAATATCTCGACCAGTACGAGCGCATGCGCGACGAGCTCTGCAAGATGGGGGTCGAATTCCCTTATTAGCTTTTAGTTTTTCAGATAATGGGGCGCCGGCGACGCCCCATTATTTTTAAGCTAAGCGCCGGCAATACTTTTTAAACGGGGTGAATCGTTTGAACGGAAAAGAAAGAGTCTTGAAAGCGCTGAAGTTTGAAGAGGTCGACCGCGTGCCGTGGGTGCCCTTCACGGGCGTCCACGTGGCCAAGCTGATCGGCTCCGACGCGGAGGAGCTCCTTAAAAACAAAGACGTTCTCGTGAAGGCCGTGTGCGCCGCCGCCGAACGCTACAGCGCCGACGGCGTCTGCTCGGCGTTCGACCTCCAGGCCGAGGCCGAAGCGCTCGGCTGCACGCTGCACTGGGTGAAGAACAACCCTCCGGCGGTAACGGGGCATATCCTCTCGCAGGGAAAGACTCTCGAAGATCTGCCGGATATCACAAGGGATATGGGGCGCCTTCCGGTATTTTTTGAAGCGACGAAGGAGCTCGTGGAAAAAATCGGAGAAGAAAAGGCCGTCTTCGGCCTCTGCTGCGGACCCTTCACGCTGGCGCTGCATCTGCGCGGCTCGGTGTTCATCATGGATATGATGAAAAAGCCCGACGAAGCTCACAAGGTCCTCAAATTCTGCGCCGAGGTCACGCGCAGGATGTGCATGTGGTACATGGAGACCGGCGCGCACGTAGTAGCCGTCGTCGACCCGATGACGAGCCAGATAGCGCCGAAGCACTTCGAGGCGTTCGTCTCGCCTTACGTAAAGCCGGCGATCGACGAGGTGCATTCCAAGGGGGGCATCGTGACGCTCTTCTGCTGCGGCAACGCGACTAAGAACATAGAGCTCATGATGCAAAGCAAGCCTGACGCCATAGCGTTCGACGAGCAGGTGGACCTGAAATTTGTAAAAGATCTCGCCGATAAATACAAGGTGTCGTTCGAGGGGAACATCCCGCTCACGACGACGCTGCTCTTCGGCTCTCCGCGCGAATGCGTCGCCGACGTGAAGAAGAGGATCGAGATAGGCGGACGCAGCGGCTACATACTTTCGCCGGGCTGCGACCTGCCGTACGACACGCCCTTCTACAACCTCGAAGCGGTCGGTAAATACGCCGCGACGGGCGAAGAGCCCTCCGACACGGCCGGCTTCCTGTCGCTCGAAGAAGCGCTGAGCAACGCCGAAGAGGCCGGCGACGTCTTTGAGGACGTCGAGATCGAGCCGGGGAAGGTCTTCGTGGAAATCGTGACGCTCGACTCCGAGGGCTGCGCGCCCTGCCAGTATATGTGCGAAGCGGTCAAGAACGTCGCGCCGATGTACGGCGACAGACTGAAATGGCGCGAATCCCTCATCAAGAGCGCGGCTGGAATAAAACGCACAATGGCGCTCGGCGTTTCCACTCTGCCGACGCTGCTTATCAACAACGAGGTGGTCTTTGATAATATAACTCCTACGCAGGATATGCTTATTAAAGAAATAGAAAAAAGAATAAATAATTAAAATAATACTTTTAATGATAATTAAAAGTAAATGTATATTAGCACAACAAAAGAGGGGAATATTTCTCGGTTGAAAAATAAACGGTATTATTTTACTGTCTCTTCGCCGGGAAAGACTATCCAACAATAAAGGGAGGAACAGTAAATGACAGTGACTAAGGCTAAGAAACCCAGTTTTGTCGTGGCGCTGGCGACGTTCATATGTATCGCCGGCACGATCAGCTTCGGCCTGCTGAAGCTCGGGCTCGACGCTCACGTCCCCATCGCCGTGGCGGCGGCGGTAGCCGCGCTCGTAGGCAAATTCGTAGTAGGCATCACCTGGGAAGAAATGGAGACGGCGATCTGCAACGCGATATCGTCGTCGATAAGCGCTCTTCTGATATTGATAGCGATCGGCATGCTGGTAGGCTCGTGGGTACAGGCCGGCGTAGTCCCCGGCCTCATCTATTACGGCTTCGACGTGCTTTCGCCGGGAATTTTCCTTTTCGCAACTCTTATTCTCTGCTCTATCATTTCCCTCGCGACGGGCTCGTCGTGGGGCGTGGGCGGAACGGCCGGGGTTGCGCTGATAGGCATCGCGGCCGGTTTGGGCATCCCCGCGCCTCTGACGGCGGGCATAATAATCTCCGGCGCTTACTTCGGAGACAAGATGTCGCCCCTCTCCGACACGACGAACCTGGCCCCCGCGGTTTCAGGCTCCAACCTTTTCGACCACATCCGCGCGATGATGTGGACGACGACGCCGTCCTACATCATCGTCGCGATCATAACGATCGTGCTCGGCTTCTCATATTCCGGCGGCACCGGCTCGTTCGACCCGAGCCGCATCGAGGCCTTCCAGAAGATCCTCGCCGCCGAATTCTCCATCAACCCGCTCTACGTCGCTATTCCGACTATCACGGTCCTCGGCCTCGCGTTGCTGAAATGCCCGGCGCTCCCGAGCATGATGGCCGGTACCGCCGCGGCGTCGGCGCTTGCGATGTTCCAGGGCAAAACGCTCGCCGAAGCGCTGACGGCCATCCACTACGGCTATGAGTCTACGGTGGCGACCAAGCTCTCGGAGACCGCCGTCGAAGGGCTGCCCGCAATAATGGGCGAGTTCGGCATCACGGGAATATCGCCCGAAACGGTCCACGAGATATCCTCTCTCGTGACGGAGCTGCTGAACAGAGGCGGGCTCGACAGCATGATGTGGTCGCTCTCGCTGATCATGATAGCGCTGGTGCTCGGCGGCGTAATGGAAAGCTGCCACTACCTCGACGTGCTGCTCAACCCGATGCTCTACAAGATACGCTCCGTCGGCGGTTTCGTAACGCTGGTCGTCACTTCCTGCTTCGTCAGCAACCTCTTCCTCGGAGACCAGTACCTCGCGATAGTCGTTCCCGGACGCATGTTCAAGACGGCCGTCGCAAAGACGGAGCTCTCGCCGAGAATGCTGTCGCGCACACTTGAAGACTGCGGCACGATGACGGCGGTCCTTGTGCCGTGGACCGGCTGCGGCGCCTTCCAGTCCGGCGCGCTCGGGGTGCCGACTCTCGCGTACGCCCCGTACTGCTTCCTCAACATAATCAACCCGTTCATGGCGATACTCCTCGCATCGCTGGGGATCGGCAACTACTGGGGAAAGAACGGAGCCGACAGGGTCGAGAAACGCACGGCGCTCACCTTCCCGCGCGAAGAGGAGGAAGCCGCTTAAAGCGCTATTGCCACGCGGCATTTTAAGATGAATAATTGGGTGAAGTGATTTATACTTCGCCCAATTTTATGATTTTGAAGGTGGCCTTTATGGAATACGAAAAAGAGCGCGGATTTCAAATCACATTCATGCCCGGCGGCGTAACGGCTACGGCGGCGCCGGGCTCGTCTGCCGCGGACGCGGCGGCGGCCGCCGGCGTAAGGATAGGACGGCACTGCGGCGGCGCTGGCGTATGCGGAAAATGCCGCGTCGCGGTTAAGGACAGGGACGAGGACCCTTTCGGCCCTCTGACAGAGACAGAAAAAAAACTGCTGACGCAGGAGGAAATAGAAGGGGGCCTGCGCCTCTCCTGCTGCGCCCCGATCGTGAAAAACGGCAGGGTATACGTGGTAGACGGAGCAGAGAGCGAAGGGCACAGCATACTCGAAGGCTTTTACAACGGAATAGAAGAATGGGGCGAGCGGGAAGGCTTCGGCGTCGCCGCCGACATAGGCACTACTACGGTCGTCTGCTATCTGCTCGACCTGCGCGGACGCAGAGCGATAGACAGGGCGTCGTTTTTAAATCCGCAGGTGTCCTTCGGAGACGACGTCATCTCAAGGATAGCCTACTCTTCCTCTTCAAACGAGGCGCTTCGGCGCGTGCAGAGGAGCCTCGCGGAGGAAATGGGGAAAAAGATCCGCGCGATGGCCGAGAGGAGCGGCGTCCCGCGCGAAGAGATAAAAGAGCTCGTCATAGCCGGCAACACAGTGATGGAGCACCTCTTCGCCGGTGTTTCGCCCGAAAGCATCGGGCACAGCCCCTACGCCCCGCAGTTCCTGCTCAAGGATCCCTTCCGCGCGTCGGATATCGGGATGAACATCAACGAGCGGTGCGTCGTAAAAATGCTGCCCAACGTCGCGGGCTACGTCGGAGCCGACATCGTGGCCGGCGTCGCGGCGGTCGGCATGGACGTTGATGATAAGATGCGGCTCTTCGTCGACATCGGGACGAACAACGAAATAGTGATAGGAAACGGCGGAGGCATGTTCTGCTGCGCGACCGCGGCCGGCCCGGCCCTCGAGGGCGCGCGCATCCAATACGGAATGAGGGCCGCGGAGGGCGCTATAGAAAGGGTATTTTTGGATAACGGCGAGCTCGCCTGCGGGACGATCGGCGGAGGCGCGCCGGCCGGGCTCTGCGGCTCGGGGCTGATAGACGCCGTGGCGCTGCTGCTCGACGAGGGCGTGATAAACGCCGGCGGCCGCTTCGAGTACCCGGAAAAATGCCTCGACGGGCGCTTCGCAAAAAGGCTCGGCCGCGATAAAAAAGGTATGGTGCGGCTGCTGCTCACCGATGAAAAAAACTCGGTATACCTCACGCAGAAAGACATACGCGAAGTGCAGCTGGCGGTCGGCGCGGTCAAGGTCGGCACGGAAGTGATGCTCGAGCGCGCCGGGACAGCTGAAGACGGCATAGCCGAGGTCTGCCTCGCCGGCGCCTTCGGCAACAACATAAACGTGGAGAGCGCCGTGCGCGTCGGTCTGATACCGGACGTAAGCCGCGGGAAGATTCTCGGCGTCAAAAACTCTTCCGGCCTCGGCGCCTGCATGTCGCTGGCCTCTCCGGGCTTTTACGAAAGGACCAAGGAGGCCGCCAAGAAGATGTCCTACGTCGAATTGTCGACGCTGCCGGACTTTCAGAAGCGTTTTTTAAAGGCCATGTCGTTTTGAACGGAGGCGGCAAAAGATGAAAAAAATAAAAATTTATCATTCGGCCTACGGCGAAAAAGACGTGCAAATATCGGAAAGCGAAGAGATTCGCGTCGATCTTTCCTCTCTGGAGGAATTTTATTCGGCACTCGGAGAGAGGCAGATGCGCTGCTTCCGCAAGTTCGTCGGATTCTGGGACGGCGGCGGGCGCGAAAGGCTGCTGGCGCCCCAGGCCGTGGTAAAGATACTGCCGCACGAAATTATATCAAAGGAATTCAAAGAGGCGCCGGAGCTGATCGACAAGGGGGAAAAAGCGGCGCTCGTCGTGTGGACCATCGGCAAGGCCCTCGAAAGCGAGGCCGGCGACATGACGTCGTCGGCCGGAAGCATCATGACGGGCCTTCTGCTCGACGTGGCGGGTTCCATCGCCCTTTACAGCATGCACGCGGAGCTGATCGGATGGATAAAGAAAAACATCGGCGCGCCGGCGGGCAAATACATCTGCGGAGAATACTACCCGGGCATCGGCAGAATGAGGCAGGACCTCATGGAGAAGGTCGTCGCGCTCGGAGAGACCGAAAGGCTCATGGAGGTGACGGCGAGCGGCACATCTCTGCTTCACCCGAGAAAATCGCAGTGCGCGTTTCTGGCCCTCGGGGCGAAGGAGGGCGAATGCTCCGTCAAGATGGAGCCGTGCAGCCCCTGTAACGGCAAAAAGTGCCTCTACTACCAGCTCGGCGGCTGCCATATGCCGCCCGAGTGGCAAAAGGCAAAAAGAAAATAATACGATACGGCGGCGCCGTTAAGCGCAAGCACAGGCGCATAACTTGCATAAAGCCGCCCCAAGCCCGTGCATTCCGCGCGCGCGAAACTTCAAAGGCGAATTTTTTAAAGCCGGCTCCCTCAAGCGGCAGGACTATTTTTCTCTTTTCTTTCGACTCTCTTTCGACGCGGCCGTCCAGCGCAAAAACGCCTCCCGCGAAATGATTCTTCGCTGGAGGGCTTTCTTTATTTTTCGTCAAGCGGCGGAAGCGGCTTTATCTCATCGCCTTCGCCGAATTCCGTCTTGGGGGCTCCGACTTTATCCCTGAGCCAGCCTTCTATCTTATCGTAGAAGGCGTCGCTCCACGCCGGATTTTCCCACATCTTCCTCTTTGCCGTCATCGACAGACAGCCGCACATCATCGCACCGAAATAAAAATACGGTGAGTGCGTTGCGAGGGCGATTCCGAAAAATATGAAGCATAACGACGCAAAGAGATCCCTGTAAAACATTTTCCCGCCGCCTTTTCGTTGATTCTCACGCTGTAAATTATATTCCTTTCGCGCCGCCGAATCGAGGGGGGATTAATCGAGATCAACCGCCACCCTCTCGCACCGCGCGTAACTTTAGGCACACGGCGGTTTCAATATGATTATCGGGCTCCGGCCTGCATGGCAGTCCTGCGCTTATTTGCGCCCCAAACGTATTTCTTCGTCAAGCCGGAGCCTTGCCCGCCGACCGAGATTTGCGGCCGCCGGTTTTTATATATCTGCCGCCTGTTTTCAGGCGCAGAATCGTAAGGCAAAATATTAATGCGTTTGACTAACGCGCTTCAGTATAACATGCTTCGGCAGAACATTGACACAAAGGGGCGATATGATATAGTGAAAGCGCATTACGAAAGCGTTGTCATTCTATTCTGGAGGTGAAAGATATGATGTGCCCAAGTTCCTGACGCATGCGGTCTATGGTTTGCATGGCATGCAAATCGCTTGAGAGGTCCAATGTCGGAACGGCACATCGGCTTTTTCGCCGGCGGTATCTATAGATTCGCCGTTTCCTCGCGTTTCGCCCCCGTTGCGCTTCCGACAAAACATCCTCTGAATAGTACCTGCTTGCCGTAGGACGCGTATTGAGTCGCGCCTATGTCGCCCGTATCTAAAAAATGGCCTGTTTTAGAGCTTTTGGCAAAGCGACGCAGCTCTCAACCAGCTGTTTATCTTTTTGTGGAAGGACTGTAGTGAAATGAAAAAATCGTTTGCAATGTTGGCTGTTTTACTCTCCGCGCTGACGCTCATAACCTCCGTCGGAACGCTTCCCGCTCCCGCGGCGGAACCCGAAGTCCCTGTAATAAACTTGGCCTGGGATTTTGACCTTCACGGCGGCGCGCTTCTCGCCGCCGTGTCCAAAGGGAAAGATTTCAAAGACAGCGGCTACTACCTAGAGCCTGTAGTGGAAAAGCAGCAATATTCGCTTTTTAAGGGGGACAAAAAGATCGCGCTGATAAACACGATAGTAACGAAAGGCAGTTCCGAGACGGCCGTGCTTATGGGACAGAAGCGTATCGACTGCTGCGTCAACTCTTCCACTGGAATGATGTGCGCGAAAGATCAGGGGACGGATGTGCAGATTCTTTGCCCAATACACGTGGACGGCATCTGCCTCGTCTTCCCGGCTAAAAGCAAAGTATACGGATGGGAAGCGGTCGAAAAGGCGATAAAAAGCTCGAAGGCGCCCTTCAGGATCGGCTTTCACTCGCCGACGAGCGCGCCGCGCGTACTGATTCAGGCAGCGCTGACGAGAGCGGGTATAAAAGTCTCCCTTGATCCGAACGACAAAAACACCGAAGTGGTACTCGTGAACCTGAACGGCTCTAAGAACCTCATGACCTCCCTGTCCAACAACCTCGTGGACGCATGGGTCGGCCCCTCACACCATCCCGAGCTCGCCGAAAACAACGGCTTCGGCAAGATCGCGCTCAAGCTCAGGGACTTCCCGCCCAAAGGACAGTGGTACGACTTCCCCTGCTGCGTCTTCGCCGCTAACCGCTATGTCATCAAAAAACAACCCGAAGTAATGAAGGGCATGGTGACGCTGCTTTCATACAGCGCCGCGTGGTGTCAGAAGAACAGAGCGGCGGCCGCTCCAATTCTGGCCGAAACGATAGGCATACCTGAACAGGTAGTCAAAAACGCCGAACTCGTATTCACGACAAAGCCTACAAAGAAGTGGCTCGAGGGGGAGGCCCTATATGTCGAGATGCTGAACCAGCTTGGGATATTTGAAGGGGAGATGAAGGGCAAAAGCTTTAAAGACGTGAAGGAAGAGCTCTTCAACTTCCAGTTTATCAGCGAGTAAAGCGAACAAAACCTTCGCCGCGACGATGCGGGATACGCCCCGCGCCGCCGCGGCCTCGGTTATAAGAAGGGAGTGGCTGCGATACTTAAGTTCATAAAACAGGCTGTTTTCACATTAATCGGCCCCGCTCTTATATTGTTGTTGTGGCTCCACCTGGCGAAGGTCATAGACAACAGGCTCATACTGCCGCAGTTCACCTCTGTAGCGATCCATTTCTTTCATCCGCTGTCAAGCCTCATAGGCTTGGGCAGCTTAGCGATAAATATATTTATCAGCCTTATAAGGGTCTTCATAGGCTATGCGATCGCGGCGCTCCTCGCCGTGCCTATAGGGGTGCTGATGGGATACAACGCTGGGGCCTATGCTTTGGTGAACCCGGTCCTCAGCTTGTTCCGCCCCATACCCCCAATCTCGTGGGTTCCCCTCGTCTTGGCATGGTTCGGCGTAACGAGCCTTGCAAGCATTATCGGGCTGACGCAGGGCCCCTGGTACGTTTACCTGAATAATTTCAAAGTCTCGATGACCTTCATCATCTTTTTGGGGGCCTTCTTTCCAATTGTGACGAGCTCCATCCACGGAGTTTCCACAGTTCCCCGGCAGCTCGTTGAAAGCGCGAGGGTACTGGGGGCCGACGAATGGTTCGTCTTCCGCAAGATACTTCTGCCGGCTGCCGGGCCTACCATCGTCAACGGCCTGCGCACGGGGCTGGGCGTGGCATGGACATGCCTAGTTTCAGCGGAAATGCTGCCGGGAAGCCTCTCCGGCATCGGATATATGATAATGCACGCCTATGAAATAGCGAGGGTCGACGTAGTTATGACGGGAATGATCAGCATCGGCGTCACCGGATCGTTGCTCGACTACTTTTTCAGAATAGCGGAAAGGAAATGGTTCTCGTGGAAACGTTGACGCCCACAAAAGGCGATATGCGAAACGGCTGGAGAAATACCAGATTGCTCCAAATTCAAAATCTTTCCAAAGATTTTATTTCGGAGCAGGGAGTAGTCGTCACCGCCCTGGCGCCGTGCACGCTTGATATAGCGGAAAACGAATTCGTCTGCATCGTAGGCCCCTCAGGGTGCGGCAAATCCACGCTGCTGCGAATCGTCTCGGGGCTTGAGAGCGCCACAGGTGGGCGGGCGCTCTACAAAAATGAGCCGATCTCCAGCCCCGGGAAGGATATCGGTATGGTATTCCAGCAGTACTCCCTTCTCCCCTGGCGGACCGTAGCCGAAAACATAACGCTAGGGCTTGAAGCGGCCAGACTTTCCAAAAGCGTTCGCAACAAAGCGGCGGCCGAATACCTTTCCCTAATCAAGATGGAATCTTTTGCAAAGGCATACCCCTACGAATTGTCCGGGGGAATGCAGCAAAGGGTGGCGATAGCGAGGGCGTTGGCCAATGACCCACAGATGCTGCTGATGGACGAGCCTTTCGGCGCGCTCGACGCGCACACAAGGATACTGATGCAGCGAGAGTTGCTGCGCATTTGGGAGCAGAACAAAAAGACCATTATTTTTGTTACGCACAGCGTCGACGAAGCGGTGTTCCTCGCCGACCGCATCGTCGTCATGTCCGCCCGTCCGGGAACGATTCGTAAAATTATAAACGTAGACATGCCCAGGCCACGCAGCAGATCCGACCCAAGATATGGCTGCATGGCCGATGAAATACTGATTATGCTCGATTGCTGATCAATGATAGGAAAGGCGCTTGGCTTCTACAGCGGCACGCCAGGCAACAAAAAAGCGCCCCTACGCAGGAGCGCTTTTTGTTACAGAATCGGGCTCTGTATCTCTTCGCTTTACCATGGCACATCGAGTATGATGTGCGGCAGGAAGAGGACGAGCTTCGGGATGTAGGCTGTAACGAGAAGGACGGGAATCCAGCAAAAAACCATGAATTTGATGGCCGGCCCCATTATCTCATTGATAGGCGCGCCGCCGACCCGGCCTGACAGGTAGAGGGTCGGAGCCGCCGGAGGCGTGATGCAGCCGAGCGCCGTGTTTACTCCGACGACCGCGGCGTAGTGTACCGGGTTGATTCCCAGCTCCGTGATGATCGGCAACAGTATCGGCGTAGTGAGCACGACGACGCTGATGTCGTCCATCAGCATTCCCATCAGGACGAGGAAGACGTTGATCATGAACATGATCACCCATTTATTCGTCGAGATCGAATAGAAGAGGTAGAGCACCTTTCCGGGAAGGTCTTCCAGTATGTAGAGGCGGGAGAGCATCGAAACGGAGTAGAGCATTACCATGATGACGCCCGTCGTGATGGCGCTTTCGACGACTATCGAATAGAGCGTCCTCCAGTTGAGCCCCTTGTAGACGTAAAGCCCTATGGGGATACAGTAGAGGACGGCGAGCGCCGAAGCTTCGGTGGTCGTCATGATGCCTCCGTAGATGCCGCCCAAGACCATGACGGGCATGAAGAGCGCCGGTATCGCCAGCCGCCCGCGATCGCGGAACATCTTCCAGCGCTCCGCGCCCGTGCGCTTCGTCGCGACGAAGACCTGTTTGTTGTCGCGGAGCATCCAGACGTTGAGCAGCGAAAGGAGTATCGTCGTGACGACGCCCGGGCCTATCGTCGAGAGGAAACAGGCGAGGACGGAGATGCCGCTTATCCACGCGAAGATGATGAGCGTAGCGTTAGGCGGTATGAGGAGGCCGAGCAGGGCGGCGTTGGCCATCAGCGCACAGGCGTGCCCCATAGGGTAACCTCCCTGCTTGAAGCGCGGGAACATGATCGCGCCTATGCAGGAGAGCGTCGCGCAGGCGGCGCCGCAGATCGATCCGAATACCGCGCATGAAACGGTGCCGACGATGCCGAGCCCTCCGCGGATGTGGCCGACAAAGACGTCGACCATGTCGATCAGCTTTTCGGCTATGCGCCCGCGCTCCATGATGCCGCCGGCAAGGATGAACATCGCGATGGCGATGAGCGAGACGGAGTTCATCTGAGTGAAGCCGTACGGCAGCAGCTGCGTGGCCTGGTAGCCGGACATATCGGGGCCGCCGAAGAATATCAGCCACGCGCAGGAGGCCATGAAGCTGACGGGGACCGGAACGCCTATTACAAGTGTGACGATGAGTATTACAAGAGCTACATAGATCATTAGTTCTTACCTCCCGTGAACAGCGCCTTTCCGGCCCTGATCAGATCCCACATAAAGTAGTAGCACATCGACGCGAGGCCGAGGAAAATCGAGAGATAAGCGGTCCAGAGCGGGATCCTCCATGCAACCGTGCGCGGGATCGCCACGCCTGTGCCTAAAGGGCCGAGGAAACCAAATTTGAGATAATCCCAGCCGTAACTTGTGAAGAGCAGCGTAACTCCGAGGGTAACGACGCATTTGATAAAAAGAAGCAGCCTCTTTAAAAAGCCTTCTCTTAAATACGACTGAACGAGGTCCGCGCAGACGTGCGTACCCGCAAAGGCGCCGTAGCCGGCTCCCATAAAGTAGAGCCAGAACGCGAATATCTTGATCCACTCTTCGTATCCGTAGAGGTCCATTTCAAAGATATAGCGCATCAGCGTAGCGGCGCTGATGATTACCGTGAGGAGCATGGACATTACAAAGCAAACGATCGAATAGAAGCTGACCGTGATCTTGTCGAACAAACACTTCGGCTTTCTCACGCTCGACTGGTAATCGTCTTCTTCGACGACCGGAGGCTGTCCTGTTTTTACCTCTTCTGCTGACATTGAGACACTCCTTTCAATACAACAAAAACCCTGAGAGGCTCGCGGCCCCTCAGGTTTTTTAATGAGACGTCACGCACCGCACCATCGTGCCCTGTGCGTTCGCTTTTTATTGCATAGTTTACAGATTGCCGAGCTCCTTCTTGAATTCCTTCATAAGCTCCACGCCGGTGCCGGCCTTGCCGACCGCTTCCCATGTCGAGACGCAGGCTTCTTTGATCGGCTTGAGTTCCTCTTCGCTGTACTTGAAGACCTTGATGCCCTTCTTCTCCATCAGCGCCATGTATTTGTCGTCTTCAGACTTCGCGTTGTCTATCGACTTCAGCGTATATTTCCTGCAGACCTCCTGGAAAACCTTCTGATCTTCCGGCGAAAGCTTCTTCCACGACTTGTCGCTGATCATGTATCCCAGATACTCCATCGAATAGTTCGTCGCGTACCAATACTTCAGCACGTCGCCGAGAATCGTGTAGGCCGCGGCCGTCGGGTAACCGTCGACGGCGTCGCATACGCCGGTCTGCATCGACTGATAGACGTCGGGATAGGGGATGGTGATCGGGCGGTAGCCCATAGCCTTGGCTCCGGCCGTGTAGACGACCATGTTCGGAACACGGGTCAGCACGCCCTTGTCGACTTTCGGATCGAGGGGGTCTTTGACCGCCTTGGACGAGCCTATCCCGATGAAGCCCTCGACATATGAGCCGAGAAGGTGCACGCCGACCTCGTTGAGGAAGGCGTTCAGCTTGTTCGGAAGCCAGGCGCCGGGGACTAGGGCCTTCTTCGCCGAGTCGTAACCCGTAACGAAGCCGTTCGTATAGATTATCTCGAGGCGCGGGTCGAAGTCAGTCGCCAGGGACATGCAGGCCATGTCGATAGTTCCGCGAATCATCTCTTCCATGACGAGCGTATAATTACCGAGCTGGCTCGCCGGATAGACCTTTACTTCCACGCGGCCGTTCGTTCCTTCTTTGATTTCCTTCGCCATCGCTTCCATTGTCTTGGTCGCCATATGTTCCGGCGGCGACTGTCCGGCGAAGCGGAACACTATCGGAGCCGCAGTTGCGGGGCTGACCGCCGCTGCGAACAAAAACATTACCGTCAACATAAGTGCGAATTTCTTCACAAAAACCTCTCCCTTCAGAATAGTTACTTATACTGATTTTGTAACTCCTCACAGTTTTTGGTTCAAGAGAAAAAGCGCTTACTGTTCTCCGCAGCCCTTGGTGACTTCCCTCCTTTCCTGCATAAATTAAACAATGTGCAGATAAGTAAACTAAACGACGCTGCCTAGAAATAAAATACAACATTGGAGCAAATTAGTCAATCTTTTTAGCACATCGTTCCGCGCTCCGATAATTTTCACCGACGGCAGTCTGTAAAATAATGTAAATTCGTTTAAGTGCAACCGTATTTCGAAAATCATCAGATAAACGTTTCCGTTATTTTATTATCAAGGTTCAAATAAGCCCGCCTGAAAAGAATAAGTCTATTTTGGTCAAACTTTCGGCGGAGTAGTGCGCAACCTGCATAATAAAATTTTTGGCGCGCAGAGTTTCAGGAAAACAAGGGAAAACTGATATATCACACTAAAAATTATCCCTGAAGCCGATAATTTAATAAATCAAATTTTATTTTTTATCTATTCTCACCTCATAAAAATTGCGCCTAAAATTCCGAAAATTGCAAGCATCGCCACCGGATATTCTTTAAAAAAGCGACAGCGCCTGAGAAGCGCTATTCCGGCGGCAAATAGGGCCACCGCCGTTACGCCGTTGTTCCAGGTAGTCATGAAGGGCGAGACTATCGAAAGGGTCAGGAGTCCGGCTACGATCGGACGCAGCATAAACTTGAACTTTTTGCTCCCCTCGGGGCTCACCCGTTTCAATACGAGAAGGACGGCCGACAGCGCGAGCAGCGGCGCTGCAACAATAGCAAGCGTCGCCGCCGCCGATCCGGCGAAGCCGGCTTCGATATAGCCGGCGAAGGTTGCGGCGTTCACCGCGATCGGTCCCGGCGTCATCTGCGATACGGCGACCAGCTTGCCGAAGCCCGCCGCGTCGAGCCAGCCGTTCTTCGTCACGAGCTGATATTCGATGAGGGGCAGCGTCGAGAGCCCTCCTCCAAACGCCGTTATCCCAATCTGTGCGAACGCCCATACCAGCTCTATTATCTTCGTCATCCCGCATATATTCTCCCGTGGAGGTACTGCAGCGCGATCACCGCCGCCATCACGAGCAGCGGATGCAGATGGAATACCCCGATCATTGAGACCACGAACAGATATGGCGCAAGGTTCCACCATTTTCCCCAAAGCGCGCCTTTGACGTTATCGAATATCACGACCGAGATAATCGCGCCGGTGCCGGCGAGGACGCCGGCAAAAAAGCCCCTCACCGCGGGCTCGTTCGAATATTTGATTATATAGGGAGAAAGAATAAGTATTATCAAAAAAGGAGGCAGGATGGCGCCGGCGACGGCGGCCAGGCTTCCCGCGAGCCCTTTGTAGTGGCGTCCCATCAGCCATGCGATGGAAACGGCTATAGGCCCGGGCACCGAGGCGGCAAGGCTCACCATATCCGCGAAGGCCTCGCCGTCGATGTCGCGGCGCTTTTCCTGCTCAAGCTGCACGATGCCGAGTATCACTATGCCGCCGCCGAAAGTAACGGAGCTTATTTTGAAAAAGAAGAGAAAAAGTTCCAGCAGACTCATATTTCAATACCCCGGTTTTTATTGCCTTCGTTCGCTTCCTGTTTAATAAAACGCACAGGCAGACAAATTTTCTTCAACCCCTACCAGATATATCAGTAGTATATCACAACACGCACAAAAAGGGCTGACCGCTCGCACCATATTTTTTATGTTAATATTCTATATCCAAGAACATTAAATTTGTTCGGCGATATGTACAAAAAAGGGGGAATTTATTTATGAGAGCGTTTAAATTTTTCGCGTCGGCCGTCTGCGCTCTTATATTAGCCGCGACGTGCTGCACCGCGCTTAACGCGGGGACGGCAGAAAACGGCGCCGCGTCTGCGATCGGAAGGCTGCTGATAAACGAGCTGGCGCCGGAAAAAATAGAAGTGGCGGTGTCGGAAGGCGTCGAAAAGGCCTGGGTCAGATGCCGCGGCTCGAAGCTCTCCGGCCTCAGGGTAGAGCTTATGGAGCTCTCGGCGTCTCTTGCGGCGAATCCGGCGTTAAAAGAAAGCGCCGCGTCTTTAGCCGAGGTCATCTCTGAATCGAAGGGGCGGATGGTTCTCAAAGAAGAGGACGTGAACGAATATTTCGCCAAGGGGCGAAACGCCGGCGCCTTCTCCGACATGCGCTTCAGATTTCTGCATAAAGGCTTCACGGCTTCCGGAAAATTCGAAAGCGACCTGCTATTCACAAAGATAGAACTTGAGCTCGAAGCAAAGGGGAAGCTCGCCCTGCGCTCCGACGGCGTTTATCTGGAAGAGACGGATATCTCGCTTGAGGGCGTGAGGCAGCCTCGGAGGGTCACAGAGTTTATAATCGGCCGCATCAACCCTCTGCTCTCCTTTTCAAAGATTTCTTTTCCGGTCAGCTTTACATCCGTCGACATAGCGAAGGGGACGATCGCGCTGAACGGAAAGGTGGAAAAAATCGCCGCAGCAGGCGCTTATAAGTGGAGTGGCGCCGATTGATTCCTTTCCTTTTATAATGAGCGGAGGATAAAAATCAGCCTTAAAAATTTTTTGCCGGAATAAAAGCTCCGGCAAAAATTTTGCTCCCCATTAGTCAAGTTTAGTCTAAACAATATCGCTCTTAAGAATGTATAATCTATAATCGTTTGAAAGTGAAAAAATCTTATTTTCTGAATTAAGTCCCATTTACGCACAGAGGATATACACACTTTGTGGATTTCTCCTTCATATCCGCGCTTTTTCAGCATTGCGCCGTTTTTTCGCGCAGTCTGAAGAACGTATGATTACTATAAGCCGTTCTTTTATTTTTCTAAATGCTGTTATTTTATATATTGTCCACATTATTGACAGCTTTACACATATATACCTTTGAGAGCCTATTTTACGAATAAAAAGGTAAAAATCAGCCTTTGTCAAATTTACAGAATTTTCATGTTTATTCATTTTTTCCGCTGATGACGGAGTGAATAAAAAATGTAGAATCGCCGTGTATTTCGATGTGGATATGTGAATAACTTTTGTGGAAATTTTCCTTTTTTCCGCCTGGATGTCTTGACATTTTTCCGCTTTCATACCTCGTTGATATTTTCCACGCCATTTTGCCGCAGCGTCGGGCCCGAAAAATTTATCTCTCGTTCTTTCCGCCGTTATGATAAAATCTTTAGTTGGAAGAATATAAATTTTACTCTTCTGTTGGAGTGAACCGTATGGATTTGGACATAATCTGGAAGGAATTCTATAAGTACTGCGTCGATAAAATCGGAAGCGAGGACAAAAGCATAGAAATATATCTTCAGACATGCATGCCCGTCTCCCTTGAAGAGGGGGTCCTCGCCCTTGACGTTCCAACTCCTTTTGGGGAAGACCAGATCAGAGCGCGCTATTTGGATAAAATGAAAAGGCTTTTCGCGGAGACCGGCTTCGGCAGCGACATAAAGCTCGTCGTTTCGTCGGAAAACCAGAACCTTCAGCCTCACAGAGAAAGGGTCGAAACGCCGCGCAGGGCCGACGAAGGCGCATCCAAAAACGGGCTGAACCCCAACTACGTGTTTTCTACGTTCGTCGTCGGGAAGTCGAACAGGCTGCCTCACGCGGCGAGCCTCGCTGTAGCGGAATCTCCGGGCAACACCTACAACCCCTTCTTCATATGGGGAAAGGTGGGACTCGGAAAGACTCATCTGATGCACGCGATCGGACACCACATCGCAGTCGCCAATCCAATCACTAAGATGCTCTACGTCAGCGCGGAAAAGTTCACGAACGACCTCATATCGGCGATCAGAAACGGCTCAAGCGACGGCTTCCGCACGCGCTACCGCGATCTCGACGTGCTGATGGTGGACGACGTTCAGTTCATAGCCGGAAAGGAGCAGACGCAGGAGGAATTTTTCAACACCTTCAACACTCTGCACAACGCTAAAAAGCAGATAATCATCAGCGCCGACAAGCCGCCTAAGGATATAGAGGGCATAGCCGACAGGCTCGTCTCGCGCTTCGAATGGGGCCTCGTGACAGACATTCAGCCGCCCGACCTGGAAACGCGCGTCGCGATCCTTCAGAAAAAGGCCGAGCTGAAAAACTATATGAACATCCCGGAAGACGTCATCATGTTCATCGCCCAGAACATCCCGAGCAACATAAGGGAGCTCGAAGGCTCGCTCAACAGGATAGTCGCGTGTTCGGACCTCAACCATGAGCCGATAAACATCGAAAATGCAAGCATATGGCTGAAGGACCTGATAAAAGAACATCCGACGGGAGCTGTGACTATCGGGCTGATACAGCAGCTGACCGCCGAGGCTTTCGGCTTCTCCGTAGAAGAGCTGCTGTCGAAAAAGAGGACCGCGGACTTGGCGCTCGCAAGACAGGCCGCGATGTACGTCGCGCGCATGAAGACGAACGAGCCTCTGATTCAGATAGCTTACGCGTTCAATAAAAAGGATCACACGGTCGTGATTTACGCATGCAATAAAATAGCGGAGCTTATAAAGACGGACTTGAGGATACGCTCGTTTGTGGATAATATTGTGAATAAGTTATGATTATCGGCGTAAAAGTGGTCTGTTTTTTTGTGGGCAGTTTTAGTTTACGGGTCTAAAGGGCTTTTTTTGTGTATAATGTGAATAACTTTGTGAAAAGTGCCTGATCTTTTTCACATCAAAAAATGGCTTTGATTGAGCGATTTTCGATAGTTTTTACATTTTCACACGCTCTACTACGACGACTGCGGTTCTAAATATAAGAAAGTTGTAAAAACAGGAGGACTAACCTATGAAGCTTACGATCAACAAAAAGCAGTTTCTCTCAAGCTGGGGCCTCGCGGAAAGAAGCACGTCCGCTTCCGGCTCAGTGAGCATCCTTTCGTCTATCCTCGTCAAGGCTTCGTTCGATTCGGTGGTTCTGCAGGCTACCGATATAAAAACGTCCGTGATATGCGGCGCTTCCGGCGTGACCGTGATAGAACCGGGAGACGCCGTATTCCCGGTCAAGATGGTGAGCGAACTCTTTAAAAAAGCCCCGGGGGAGGAGTTCACGATAGATGTGAGCGAAGGGAAGGTCACTCTGAAGTCCGGGAGGAGCAAATATAATTTTTCAAGCTATCCTGTCGGAGAATTTCCCAAGCTGCCTTCGTCGAAGGACGCTCAGACTTTCTGTGTGATTTCGGCCGCAGACCTTGCGAAGTCGCTGGAAGAGGGGACGCTTGCAGCCTCCGCCGGCGAAGAGTTCCCCCTTTACCTTTCCTCAGCCGATTTTCACATTTCGTCGGGAAAGCTGAACGTTGTGTCGACCGACACGAGAAGGCTGGCGATCTCTTCTTCGCCTGTCGCCGAAGGCGCGGATGCGGCCGCGGCGCTGCTGCCTATGAAGGGCGTCAAGGAGCTTCAGCGCGTCCTTTCGTCGCTCTCTCCCGAATCCGAAGTCCGCGTTCTCTTTGACGACGCTCAGTTTTATTTCAAATCCGACAGCGTGGAATTCGCAGTGCGCAGAGTCGAATCGAAGTTCCCGCCTTACGAGAAGGTCCTTCCCACGAGCAGCACTCTCAACGTAACGGCCGACAGGGGCGAGCTCATATCGGCCCTTGAACGCGTCGACGTCATAGTGCGCGACTACAACCGCATGGTCGTCATGGACGCCGGGCCGGATTCGCCGATGATATTGCAGGGACGCGCGCCGGACTTCGGAAACGCTAAGGAGGAGATAGAGGCGAAGGCCGAGGGCGAAAAGCTCAGGATAGCCGTAAATTCTAAATTCTTCCTCGAATCGCTGAAGGTCATAAGGGATCCCGAGGTCAAGATATCCTTCAACGGCGCGTCCGGACATATGACCGTGAGGCGCGGCGGCGGGGACGATTTCCTCTGCATGATCGCGCCGATAAACCTCACCGACGAAGAGCTTGCGATGTTCGACGCCGAAGCGAATTCGTAGAATGGGGTTCGTCAGGGTAAGGTTCAACAACTTTAAAAACATCGAGCCCCGGGAGATGCGCTGGTTCCCGGGGCTGAATTTGCTTACCGGAGGCAACGGCGCCGGCAAGACGAATATACTTGAGGGAATCAGCATAATCTCCGGCTGGGGGACTCTCGGCAGGGGCGAAAAAAATTCGTCGATACCGACGTGGGAGAGCGGTTCTTCCGAGGCGCAGCTCACCGGAGAGATAGATTCCGAGGAGATCATCAAAGTAAAGGTCGCAAAAAGATTTTTCATCAAGGTAGATGACAAAACTGTCACGGCCTCCGACCTCAGATGGAAGATACCTCTTCTTTCCTTCCTCTCGGACGACATGTCGATAATAGAGGGATCTTCCGCCAGCCGCAGAAGGCTCGTCGATATGCTCCTGGCCCTCATCGTGCCCTCTTACGCGTTCCGGCTTTCGGAATACAGGCGCGGCGTGCGGCAGAAGGCCCTCTTCCTCAAAAAAGGGCTGCCTTCGATGGTCGTGGACAGGGCACTTCTTCCTCTCGCGGCTTGGCTGTGGAGGATGAGGGAGGAGGGCGTAGGGCTGCTTTCCCAGGAGTTGGAAAAACTTTCCGAGCTGACGCCCGCCAGGATAGAGCTCTCCCTTAAAAGAGGGGGGGCCGGCCTCTGCGCGGACTGCGAAGAAGATTACAGCAGATCGCTTTTTTGCTACAGGGAAAGGGAAGCGGCGCTGAAATTCCCGATCGTGGGACCGCACAGGGACGATGTAGCGATCACCGCGGACGGGCGCCAGGCTTCTTCCGCGCTGAGCCGCGGGCTGAGGCGCCGTACCGCGATAGCGCTGATGCTCGCCGCATCCGACGGAGTGAAGCGCAAGACCGGCAAAAGCCCGGTGCTGCTGCTTGACGAGGTGACGGCGGAGCTAGACGGCGAAGGACGGAAAATACTTTTCGACTCCCTGCTCTCGCGCGATTCTCAGCTTTTCGCGGCGACCGCCGAACCTTTTAGACTGGAAATTCCCTGCGTCGTCCACAATGTCGAAGGCGGCAGGATCGTCGAGAGCCGCCAAAATGAGTAAAGTGAATTGAAGGTCTTGAAATGTATATCGGCGAGAAATATGATGTGATAGTCATAGGCGGAGGGCACGCTGGATGCGAAGCCGCCCTTTCCGCCGCGAGAATGGGCGCTAAAACGCTGATGATCTGCCTTTACCTCGACAGTATAGCCATGATGCCGTGCAACCCTTCGATAGGGGGCCCAGCCAAGGGGCACATCGTGCGAGAGATAGACGCTCTCGGCGGCGAGTGCGCGGCTGCAGCCGACGCGTCGACGAGGCATCTGCGCTGGCTGAACACGTCCAAGGGAGCGGCCGTGAGGACTTTAAGGGCTCAGTGCAGCCCGCGCCGCTACAGCGACCACTACAGGATGGCCCTGCTGACACAGAGAAACCTTGAACTGCACCAGGCTCAGGCGTCTGAGCTTTTGATCGAAGACGGCCGCGCGGCGGGCGTGAAGATAAAGACCGGACAGAGTTTTTACGCCGAGTGCGTCATAATCGCCACAGGCACATACCTCGATTCAAGGATTTACATCGGCACGACGGCGCACAAATCCGGGCCGCTCGGCATGGTGGCGGCGACCGATTTCGCGAAGAGCCTGCGCGGCTGCGGCCTTGAGATGGGCAGGCTCCGCACGGACACGACGCCGAGGCTGCATTATGACACGATAGACTGGGAAGCGCTCAACTGCCAGAGGAGCATCGACGAACCGCAGGCCTTTTCTCATTTCGGCGAAAAAAAAGTCTACGACGAGATGATATGCGGCCTGACGCGCACGAACGCCAGGACGCACGAAATAATCAGGAAATACTTCGGCAAGTCTCCGCTCTACACCGGTAAGCTCGGAACTATCGGGCCAAGATATTGCCCCTCCATCGACGACAAAATAATAAAGTTCCCCGAAAAGGAAACACACCCCATATTCCTCGAACCGATAACGCCGGAGGGCAAAGAGGTATACGTTCAGAACTTCTCGACCTCGATGTGCCTTGAAGCGCAGTTTGAAAGCGTGAGGACGATCAAAGGCTGTGAACGCGCGCATATACTGCGTCCGGGATACGCGATAGAATACGACTTCGTGATGCCGACGCAGCTTAAACCGTGGCTTGAGGCCAAAGCGGTAAAAAATCTCTTCCTCGCGGGACAAGTAAACGGCACTTCCGGCTACGAGGAGGCGGCGGGGCAGGGACTGATCGCCGGGATAAACGCCGCGCTGCGCGCGCGCGGCGGCGAACCCTTCGTTCTGCGCCGAGACCAGGCCTATATCGGGGTATTGATAGACGACCTTGTCACTAAAGGGACGAACGAGCCCTACAGGATGCTCACGAGCCGCTGCGAATACAGGTTGACGCTGCGTCACGACAACGCGGCCGAGCGCCTCTGCCAAGCGGGGCACGACGTCGGATTGCTTCCCGACGAAAAATACGAAAAATACCTCACGGCGAAGGAAGTCGAAGAGCGCGAAAGAATCCGCATATCGGAGTACAAGATTCCACCGTCGGAAGAAGTGAACGAAAAGCTTTCAGAGATACCTTCGTCGCCTCTTTGCGAGGGGATGAGCGCCGCCGATCTTCTGCGCCGCCCCGAGGTCGACTGGAAATTCGTATACGATATGACGAACTCGGCGGCGGAGGAAGAAATATTCGAGAAAATATCCAACGAGCTCAAATACGAGGGCTACATCAGCCGCCAGCAAAGACAGGTGGAAAAATTCCGCAGGATGGAGCTGCTGAAGATACCGCCCTACATCAAATACGAGGAGCTGACGGGGCTCTCGGATGAGGGACGCGGAAAGCTCGCAAAAATATCTCCGGCGACGCTCGGACAGGCGTCGAGAATCCCCGGCGTGCCGCCGACGGATATACAGCTTTTGTGGGTAGCGATAGAAAGAGGCAGAAGGGATGCAAATGCTGCGAAATGACGCATTCAAGCCGGCGGGCGACATCATAAGGGAGGGGCTGGATAAAACTTCCAGCTCCAAAGAGAGCGGCGTCTGGGCGCGCTTGGCGCTCGCGGTGAAGCTTTCGGAGCTGTGCGCCTGCTGGGAAGAGATCGCCGGAAATCCGCTGTCGAAAAAAAGCGCGCCGGCCTCCTGCGAGTGCAAAGATGGCGCGATAAGGGTAACGGTAAACGTTTCGGAGAGCTCCGTGCTTGCCGCTGCGAAGTTCAGGCGCGCGCGAGTGAAAAGAAATCTGCGGCTTTTCTTGAGGATTGACGACGTTAAGGTCGAATTCCGCGTCGGTCCGGCGTATCCTCCCTCGGCTGCGGCGCAGCCTCTTCCTCTGTATAAGAGGCGAGCTCCGGTGACGTTCGCGGACGCAGATGTGGAGGAAGAAAAGAGGAAATTTCAAGAATCCGGGATGTCGGAAGGGCTCGCTCGGGAAATGGCGAGGGTGAAGCTTTCCATTGAAAAGCTCGCTAAAAGAAGGAACGGCGGATAAAAAGTATTTATTTAGAATTATTTTATTATAAAAATATCTTCACAAAAAATACTTTTCATGATATTATATCCAAAGGGGAAATCAGAAATAAAAAACTACCAAGCGGAGGCAAAAAAATGAAAATAGCAGAAACGATAAGAGACGGAGATTTCAAAGCGGAGAAGCATGTGCCGACGATCGACGCGCCTGATAAGATAAAGGCCGGAGAGGAAGCGCTCGTGAAGGTTATGGTCGGCGAGGAGATAAAGCACCCGAACACACCGCTGCACCATATCAGCTGGATACAGCTCTTCTTTAAGCCCGACAACGGAACGGTGGCGGACGTCGCCAAGTTCTGCTACGCCGCCCACGGGGATACGATGAACCTCGACACGCCTGGCTGCATCCTGGCGGAGCCGGCAAGCTGCGTTAAGATTCACCCGGCGAAATCGGGAACGCTTATCGCGATGAGCTACTGCAACCTGCACGGCCTTTGGGAGAACTCTAAGAGAATCGAAGTAGAATAGTAAAATTCCGAGTTTTTCTCCGAGGGCTTAAACAAAAGTTTTAGGTACAATATGAAAAAGGGCGGCCGTAAGCAAAAAAGCCGCCATTTTCTTTTATAAAAAGATGTTAAAAGGCTCCCTTCACAAAGTATATTTTTTCGTCAAAACTGCGATTTTATTGCATTTTCTTAGGAGTGCCAGGGGTTATCCACATATTTCCGATGAAAAACGAGCTCTGTTTTGTCTCTTATAGCGTAAAATCGCCTGCTCTGCACACAGTTACTCACAGAATGTGGATAACTGTGTAGATAAGTTGGCGCAATTTTTGCGCCACTTTAAAAAAAACGCGTTTCACGAGCGTCGGGTATGCTTTTAAACTTTTAACTGGCAGTTCAAAAAGAGAATCAGTCGGAAGAATGGCGCAAGGCTACGCTGGCGCCATTCCATTTCTCGTTTTTCACCTGAGCGCAGCCCCCGGAGGAGCCGCTTGGGAAGCTGCGCCGGTGCGGCAGGAGCGAAGAGTTCAGATAACGAGGCGCCGCAATTCGCGCGGGGGTAAAATTTCCGTACAGGATTGACGGCAGTTATCCGCGCGCGTAGACTCAAACGGGATATAGATTTTATTTTTTAGCTGTGCGGCAAGCTTATGCAAAGGCCTGCCTCTCGCCGCCGGGAATCGACGCCGCCCGTTTTCAAGCGGGCGGCGCGCCGCTTTGCCGCGGCTCATTATTGCGCGAGCCAGCGCCTGAGTTCCTCTTCGTCCGCCTTGTTCGCGTCGAAGACAGCTCTGACCTCGGCTCCGCGGCAGGCTTTTTCAAGCACATCCCGGCTTTTGCCGGGGCCGCCTCCGCCGTGACGGCAGAAGGGGAGTATCTCTTTGCCGGCCAGATCATAGTTGCTGAAGAATGAGAGCAGCGCCGCGGGGCAGCTGAACCACCAGACTGGAAAGCCGGCGACGACCCTCTGATAGCCGCTGAGATCCGGCAGCTCCCCCGCAAGCGGCGGCAGTTCGCCGCGCGACTTCTCAAGCCTTGCCGCGGCAACGCAGAGCAGATAGCTTTTCGGGTACTTTTTCACGGTCTCGATGCGGCATATGTCCGCGCCGGCGAGCCGCGCTATCTCTTTTGCCGTCTTTTCCGTCATTCCCGTCCTTGAAAAATAAACGACGATCGTCTTTTTATCCGCCATATGGCATCGGCCTCCTTTTTTATCGCGCCCGGAGCGGAAGGGCATCCAAAATCCCGGCTCTTCGAGATCGGGCGCCGCTTCGTATGTGAATTTCTTATATAGTACCACACGCCGGCGCTATGATGCGCGCCTCGCGCTCTGTTGCGGCATAGCGCCATTTTTCGCGCTTTTTCAATAAAAGCGCGAGAGCATAAAATTAAATTAAAAACACACACAATTGTTATATTGACAAAATAATGTTATAAGCATATCATTTAGTTACTGAAATCACAATATTAGGAGGAAAAGCTATGGTTCAGGTAATTTTGGCGTTGATAGTCGTGGTGAACGGGCTGTTTGCGTACAGGTTTTTCTCAGATTACATGAAACACAGGAAAGAGACGTGGGCGGAGCCGGGAAACAGCGTTGGGCTCGCGATATGGGGCGCGGTCTGCTTCTTCCTTTCAACGTTCGGGATACCGGATTTCGCGCTATCTACGATATTTTACCGTCTGAAGAAGTGGTGCTCCGACGCTAACCTCCCAGGGACGCTCAACACCGAATGCGCGATACCTGTAGCCGTCATGGCGCTCTGCTATATATCCGCGATAGAAGTGGACCGCACGACGCTGCTACTGCTGATCGTCTCGCAGATGGTCGGCTCTTATTTCGGTCCGCGCCTCGTCGTCAAGCTGCCGGTGCGCGGCATCAGGCTCTTCGTCGGCTTCGGGCTGGTGGCGGCGGCCTTCTTCATCATTGCCGGTAAATTCGGCGTCCTGCCGTCGGGCGGCAGCGCGACGGGGCTCACAGGCGGCAAGCTGGCGCTGGGCATGGCGCTGATGATGATCTACGGCGCGCTCAACAACGCCGGCGTCGGCTCCTACGCGCCGACGATGGCCACGATCTACGCGCTCGGACTCAACCCGGCCGTGACCTTCCCTGTAATGATGGGAGCCTGCACCTTCTCGGTGCCGATCGGTGCGATGGAGTTCGTGCGCCTCGGCCGCTACAGCCGCAAGATAACGCTCTTCACGAGCATATTCGGGATCGCCGGTGTGCTCGTCGCCGTCTTCATAGTCAAAAGCCTCGACACGGCGATGCTGCTGTGGATAGTGGCAGCGGTAATACTCGTAGCGGCGGCGCAGCTTCTCTACACGACGCTTAAAACTTCGGCGGAGAAAGCCTGAGCTGCGGTACAATAAATACTGGGGGTGCTTAGTGATGCTTATACTGACAAGAAAAGACATTTTGCAGGTTTTCTCGATGAGGGACGCCATCGAGGCGGACAAGGAGGCGTTCGTGCTGCACACGCAGGGCAAGGCGGCCGTGCCGCTGCGCATCAACCTCGACAACGAGGCGAAGAGCGGCCAGATCATGTTCATGCCGGCCTACGTCGGCGGCCGGCTGAACGCTGGCGGCGTCAAGATGGTCTCCTGCTTCCTCGGCAACAGGGAGAAGGGGCTTCCGGTCATTCCGGCCACGATGGCGGTCATCGACGGCACGACGGGCCTCGTCAGCGCGATACTCGACGGCACGACGTTGACACAGCTGCGTACCGCGGCGATCGCCGGAGCCGCCGCGGATCTGCTCGCCAACGCGGACGCGGCGAGAGGGGCTCTCTTCGGCACAGGCGGACAGGCTCCGGCGCAGCTTGAGGCGCTGATGACGGCTCGCCGGCTCAAAGAGGTGCGCGTCTACGACGCACTGGAGGGGCGCGCGAAAGACTTCGCCGCGCAGATGAAGCCGCTCGCCGATAAATTCGGCACAGAGCTGGTGCCGGCCGAAACTCCAAAAGAGGCCGTGAGCGGCGCCGACGTAATAACGACGGTGACGACGGCCGCAGAGCCGGTCTTCGACGCCGCGGACGTCAAGCCTGGCTGCCACATCACAGGCGTGGGCTCCTACACGCCGGACAAGCGGGAGCTGCCTCTGGAACTGCTCAGGCGCGCTTCGCGCGTCTTCGTCGACAACCGCGAAGCAGTGCTGGCCGAGGCTGGCGACTTCATCATCCCGATGAAGCAGGGGCTCTTCTCGAAGGACGAAATAGCGGGCGAGCTCGGCGAGCTGATCCTCGGCCGCGTCGAAGGGCGCGTCGGCCACGACGACGTCACGGTGATGAAGACGGTCGGCTTCGCAACGCTGGACGTAGTGGCGGCCGCCGAGATAGTCGGGAAGGCCAGGGGGGCCGGAGTCGGGACCGAGATTGATCTCTGATACTGATAACGAAAACGGAGATTTTATATTATAATGGAGCGGGGCTCGCCCCTCTCCATTTATTTTTTATACTATATCACGCTTCTGGAGGCATATCATGGAGGAGAAATGTCATCCGCTGCTGCGTCCGCTAATAAATATCGTAGAGATGATCGGGGCCGCGCTCGGCCCTGATTACGAGGTGCTGTTGCACGACGTTTCGAGCGGCGAACCGCTGACGCTGGCGGCCGCTAACAGCCGCCTGTCGGGACGCGACAGGAACTCGCCGATGTCCGACTTCGGCCGTTTTCTTATGGAAAGCCTTGAAGCTGAAAAGGTCGATTATATCGCCAACTATCCCTCCGAGGCGGCCAACGGCCGGCAGATGCGCTCGAGCGTTTCGCTCATCCGCGACGAAGAGGGCAGACTCGTCGGTTTCCTCTGCGTCAACTACGACATGTCGCGCGCAAAAATGCTCAAGGACATATCGGATTTCCTGACGAAAACGCACCCCATCGCTCTGGGCGGCATGAGGGTCGAAAAATTTACGAAAGCCGCCGGCGAAGATGATCTGCTGGAAAAAGCGCGCAAAAAAATGGGGCGCCCGCTTGAATACCTGAGCAGCTCCGAGCGCCGCGAATGCATACGATACCTTGACGAAATAGGCTTCTTTCAGCTCAAAGGCTCCGTCGAAACGCTTGCGAAGGCCGTCAATAAGAGCCGCTACACCCTCTACGCCGACCTGCGAGAGGTCCGCAAGGGCTGAGCGCGCCGCCGACGGTTCTATCGCGTAGTGGCAGCGCGTTATCTTGCTTGCGCGGACGACAGGTGCAGCGGCCGACGTTTTCCCTGTTGTCCGGAAGTATGGAAAAATTTTTTAAGTGCTTACTCGCGTTTCGCTATCGCGGCTCCTATGACGAGGGTCTCGCTCCCGTCGTTTTCTATGCCGTGCGAGCGTCCCCTGCGGCAGAGCATTATATCCCCCGCTGCGACCTCGGCGCTCTCGTTTTCTTCCGTGTAAAGCCCCTTGCCCGACATGATGAAGTATACCTCTTCGTTGTCGGCGTGTTTGTGGTAGCCGATCGAAGAGCCGGGCGCGAGCTCAAGGCGCGTCGTCATCGTGAACGCCCCGTTCGTGTCGGGAATATTTACCGGGAACGAAAGAGCGCTCCCCTTGCCGCTCCCTCCGAGCTTCTCCCTCTTAACGCCCTCGTTTTGGTTTTTTAAGATCATGACCCTCTCTCCTTTGCCTGCGCAAGACGGCGCATATTGAATAAATTATATTGTCATTTCCGCAGCTGTCCATCTTTTTGCTGATAGAAGTGTGATTTTATTTTGATTAAGCTTGACTAAAAGGCTAAAAAAGAGACAAAAAAATAAGGGCCGCCGACTGCGCAGAAATCGCGCAACGCGGGCCTTCTTATCCACAGGTTAAATGTTTTATTTTTATATTGCCGCCGTTGCGATTATTTTCGCGGCGATCGCAAGCAGCACTCCCCCGCCGACGTATTCGGCTTTTTTGTCGAATCTCGAGCCCAGCCTTTTGCCGGCGAGAGCGCCGAAGAAGGAGAGCGAAAAAGTTATAGCGCCGGCTAGGAGCGCGAGCAGCAGAGCCGAGCCGCCCGTGCTGCTTATCGAGAAGCCGACCGCTAGCGCGTCGAGCGACGTGGCGAAGGCGAGGATCGCGACGTTCTTCGGCGTCACGGACATATAGCTTTCCCTCTCTTCCCCGCCGCCCGCATCCCTTATCATGTTCACGGCGACCCATATTATCAGAGCGGCCGCGATCCACGGCGTCCATTTGTTGTCGAGGAGGGCGCTCAGATGCTCCGCCGCCTCGCCCCCGGCAAGGGGCATGAAGAACTGGAAGAAGCCGAACGCACAGCCTAAAATCAGCGCTTCACGCAGGGGGAGCCTTCTGCGGCAGAGCCCTATGCATATCGACACGGAAAAAGCGTCCATCGCAAGCGAGGCGGCCGTCGCGGCCAGCGTGCCGAGGTACGCGCCGGTCATTTTGGCGCCGAATCCCTTCCGATTCCGCGCCTGCGGTAGAGATCGCACGCCGTCGCGAAGAGCACGAGCACGAGCGGCCCCAGGAATATGCCGAGGAAGCCCCAGACCATGACGCCGCCGAAGAGCCCCATCGTTACGAGCAGAGTCGATATCTCGCAGCCGCCGCCAGAGGCGCTTATCAGGAAGGGGCGCAGCAGGTTGTCGATCGTCCCGACTATCGCAAACCCCCACGCGAACAAAATCGCCGCGCTCTTCAGGTCGCCGGTCGCCGCGAGGTATATCGAGCCCGGCACCCACACGGCCGCCGTGCCGACCGGGAACATGCCGAAGAAGAACATCAGCATTCCAAAAAGCGCCGGGCTGCTCAACCCGACGAACCACCAGCCGACGCCGCCGATCAGAGCCTGAAGCGCCGCCGTGATGATCATGCCGTAGACGATCGAGTTCAGGATGCCGTATGTGCGCCTGAAGAAGTATTCGCGCTCGTCGTCGGAGAGCGGCGCCATGCTCTTTATAGACTTTATGATGCCGTCGCCGTCCCTTATAAAGAAAAAGGAAATCATCGCGGCGATGAGGATGTTGAGGATAAGGCTCGAACCTCCCTCTATGACGCTCGCCGAAAGAGAGCTCAGCAGCTTCGCCGACTTCTCCGCGACGAACGAGAGCGCCGCCTTTACCGCCTCGGAATTGTCGAGGAAAGATCTGATATAATCCGCGACCCAGGCCGGCAGCCAGGAAGGAAGCGCGAGCTCTCCGGCGGCGGCGTGCCGCTGGACCACGGCGAAGAGCCTGGAAAATTCGGCTCCCATCCTGGCGGCCTCGAGTCCGAGCCCCGATAGCGCGTATACGACGGGAGCGATGCATATCAGCATGAATGCGGCGAGCGTCAGGCAGGAGGCGACGCCGGGAAAGCGCTTTCGCAGCAGCCTGCCGTTTATGAAGCGGTATATCGGCGCGGAAATAAAGGAGATCAGAGCGGCCCACAGGACCGGCGAAATTATCGGCGCGGCGACGTCCCACGCAAGAAGCGCGAAGAGCGCGAAAAAGAGTAAAAACGGAGCGTTCCCGCCTATAACTTTTTTTGATTCTGCACCGGCGTTCATATAAGAATTAACCCTCTCAATGCTATAATATCAATGGTGAACATTATACATCAACACGGGAAAGAATGAGGTGGGGCTCTTGGGTGCACCGGCTGAAAGAATAAATTTCCAGGTAGAACAAAAGGGCGGTTTTTCCGCTGACTTCGAAATGTCGAATAAAACTTCCAAAGACGCGGCGCCTGACGCGCAGGCGGTGTTTCAAAAGGCTATAAAAGTCATAGCCATCGGCGGCGGCGGCGGAAACGCTCTCAACCATATCATTTCGCACGGCATCGAAGGCGTTGACATGCTCGCCGTCAACACCGACGCGCGCTCCCTCGACATGTCGCTCTGCGACGCGAAGATCATTCTGGGCGAAAACGTCACGAAGGGGCTCGGAGCCGGCGCGCTGCCGGAAGTCGGCGCGCGCGCCGCGGCCGAATCGATAGGCGAAATACGCGCCTACCTCAAGGGCGCCGACATGGTCTACTTGGCCGCCGGAATGGGCGGCGGCACCGGAACGGGCGCGATACCGATCATAGCCCGCGCCGCGAAGGAAATGGGAATCCTCACAGTCGCGGTCGTCACTAAGCCCTTCTCCTTCGAGGGAAGGCGCAGGAGCCGCTACGCCGAAGAGGGCATAGAGAAGCTTATGCCGGAAGTCGACGCGCTCATCGTCGTGCCGAACGACAGGCTTCTCGACATAGCGTCGAAGGATACGTCGATAATGGAATCCTTCTCTCTCGCCGACGAGATACTGCGCCAGGCGGTGCAGGGCGTCACCGACCTTGTGACTCGCCCCGGCTTCGTGAACGTCGACTTCGCGGACCTGAAGAACATCATGAAGGGCGCGGGGCGCAGCGTCATGGGCATCGGCGAAGCGAGCGGCGAAGACTGCATCGTCAAAGCCGTCGAAAAAGCGCTCGAAAGCCCGCTGATGGAATGTTCGATGCGCGGCGCGAAAGGCGTGCTTCTGAACATCACCTTCAAAAACGAACTGCCGCTCTACGACATACAGAGGGCGGCCGACATCGTGGAGAGCGTCGTCTCCGAAGACTCAAACTTCGTATGGGGCTGCGGCTGCGATCCTCAGATAGAAAACGACGTGGAAGTGACAGTCGTCGCGGCGGGCTTCGAAGCGATGGATGGCGCGAGGCGCGAGCCTGCACGTCGAACGGCGCAGGGGACGCGTCCCGACCTGGGCGCGCAGAGGATAGAGACGAGGCATACCTTCGCCGAGGCCGCGTCCCGCGCGATGGGGAGCCCCGCGGCGAAAGACGAAGACAAGCCGGCGGAAGAGCCTGAAGAGATTCACCCCGACGCCGGCTTCTGCGCTCCGGCGTGGCTGCTTGAAGAGGACGAGGAACCGGAGCTGCAGCCCCCAGCGGCAAACGCGAAGCCGACGCAGTTCACGGCCCGCTCCGCCTACGACGCTTATGAGAATCCGACTTTTATACGCAGAGGCAATTCCGTAAAGAATCCTTAAATCTAAACTTAACCGTTCAAAGTACACGGAAGGCGCGTTCCGGCAGGAACGCGCCTTCCGTGTATCGATGAGATTTTATGCTATTAAGGTTAAATAAAGTCAAATAAAAATAACGCGTATTATTTCCCTAAAGCGGCTGAAAATGGCTGACAGAGCCGCAAAATGATATAATGCTGGGGCTTGCTGAAGGCAGCGCTGAAACGGAGGAATGAATTATGTCCGTAAAGACAGAAGCGGAATTCGATTATGAGATATGCTCGGACAGGATAAAGCCGATAGCCGAAGCCCTGATCAAAAAATACGACGAACTGCACCACATCGACCCGGATAAAATATTGTTCGTAGTCAACCACAAAAGCACCGGCAGCAAACGCCAGCTCACGCTCGCGAAGACCACGAAGATATCCCCCAAGTGGACCGAACTTCTTTACCAGCTCGGCGCCTGTTCGTACTTTTATATGATAGAGTTCTACGCCAAGACCACGGCGACGATGGACGAAAGCCAGATGGTCGCGCTCGTCTACCGCGAACTCCGCCGCATCGGCCCGGAGGGCGAGATATTGACCCCGGACGTTCACGACTGGTGGCAGATACTGATGGGACTCGGCCGCAAATGGTTCTACCCCGACAACAGCTGCCCTAACCTGCTCGACGAAAACGTCGACTGGAAAAAACTGATGGGCTCGTATTACGAGGAGGCCGACGGCGGAGAGTAGCAGCCCCCGTCACAAAATCGCCACAAAAACGGCACATAAAAGACAAATAAGACCCACTAAACCGCCACAGCCGTGCCCTAATATTGTCATCGACGAACAGGAATGTGCCGCGAAGGACCTCGCCGGAGAAAGGTGGCAGGCGCGGCGGATAGAAGCCCAGGCGCGGACGCCTACGGGTTTCTGAAGATGAGGAGGCAGCGGCATGAAAGCATCGAAGAAAGCATTAAAAGCGGCGGTCATTCTCACGTTGACGGTTTTTGTCGCAGGGAGCGCCGCAGCTGAGCCGCAGCTCTCGGCGCCGCAGCGCCAGCCGGGCGAGCCCGAAGTAAGCCGTCCGTCGCAGCGACGCCCGGGAATGCAGAACTGGCCGACGGGCGCTCGCCCTGGGGCAGCCCCGTTCCGGCGCGGCGCCACGCGTGTTCTGCCGGGGGAGCCATCCGGCTCGGTGGCGACGCATCCCGGCGGGCCTATGAGGCCGAACAGCGGCGGATTTATGCGCCCCGGCGCGAACGGCGATATGCACAAAAGCAATGACCGTATGCCGGGAAAACCGATGAGCCCCCAGAACGGAATGAGGCGCCCCGGCGAGCGACCGGCGCCGCAGAGGCCGAGCAACCGCGGCGCCGGGTATCATAGACCGTATAACTACGGCTACTCATACGCATCGGCGCCTTACTACTACGGCGGATATAGGGACAGGGACAGGGACGAAGACGATACCGGCAAGATAGTCCTCGGCGTGATAGGCGGACTGATTTTGGGAAGTATCTTGTCGAATATGGCGAACAATACGTAGTGTTAGCCGAAAATTAGCCCGGCGGACAAGTACCGCCGGCTTACAAATAAAGGTTAAGCCACGCCGGCGCGTTGATATGCCGCTATTCTTCAGCGCGCCGGGTATTTATTTATCGTCTGTAAAATATAAAAAAGAAATTCCGCATAACTTTTTCCTTTATCGTACGCCCGTTGTTGCCACTTTGATTTTTGCTTTATCAAAGCTCGATCTGCAATATATAAAGGGATTCTCCTGTTTGTGTATCGAATATTATCAAAATATGACGGGGCGTTTCTGGAAAACAAAGCCCCGTCGTTGGCTGAAAAGTAGAAAAAGATAGTTGAAAACCGCTTTTCTCAGCGTCGTTATTTCAGGATTTTTCTCCCGCGCCGCGGGAGTGTTTTTCTTATCACGAAGTGAGCTTTATTCGTTCGTAAAGGGGCTCGATTTTGTCCGTCACCACAACGGAGAATATTTCCAGAATCGGCATTCTACGCCAGATTATCTCTCTACCGCCCTTCAACTTTAGTTTTACGTCGCTGATTCCCAAGATGTCGTTTCTGTCGATGTCGACGGATATTGTCCCGCCGTTTCGAAGCGGCTCTTTGAGGTAGTTGTGCGACCACTTTTCCATGCCGGTCCGCGATATGGAGATAGACGTTATTTCGCTGCCGCTGCGGTTTATTATTTCAAGCGGCGCCCCCCCGCTTCCGCATTCGGCCGCCGGCAGCACGCGCGAAGCAATAAAAATGAGCGCGGCGGCCGAGAATAGTGTGAATAATTTTTTTGTCATCGTAAGTCCTCCCTGCGACGAAGTGTTACCATTTGTCACGCACGAGCGGCGCATCGCCCCAAGCTACTTCCGTCAGGAAGCCGCGCCCGGCCATCTCGGAAAGCGGCGCTTCGATCTCCGCCCTCTTCGAGAGCGGGACTTCGAGGCGCGCCGTCACGTCCGCGCCGTATTCGACGTTCACGCGGCTTTCCGTGAAGCCCCATTTGTGCAGCGCGGTCGTCAGCGTCTTTGAATAATCGTAGCCGCAGCGCAGCAGCAAAGTGTTGTTGAATTCCTTCTCCGCGGCGCCTGCTGTTTCTATCGCGAGCTCCGCCGCCTTTTTGTAGGCGTCTATCAGGCCGCGCACGCCGAGCTTTATCCCACCGAAATAACGGGTCACGACTATGAGCGTGTTCGTCAGCTCGTGCCGCTTTATCGCGCCGAGAATAGGGCGTCCCGCGCTGCCGGCCGGCTCTCCTGCGTCGGAAGAGTGCTCGAGCGGCGCCGACGTGCCTATTCTGTAAGCCCAGCAGTGCTGATGCGATTTCGGGTACAGCAGCGGGAATTTTTTTATCATCTCGGCCGCCTCGTCCGCCGAGAGGCATATGCGCGCCGAGCCGATGAAGCGCGAGCGCTTTACGGTGAACTCGGCATCGCAGTCGCGCGCCGGCGCGCGGAAGATGTTTAATCCGTTCTCTTCCATACCGCGGCGAGGCGTTTGTAGGTCGATTCGAGCGACTCGGATACGACCCTTGTCTCTCCTATTACCGGCATGAAGTTCGTGTCGCCGTTCCAGCGCGGGACGATATGGGTGTGCAGATGTTGGTCTATGCCGGCGCCTGCGACCCTGCCGATGTTCATGCCGATGTTGAAGCCGTGCGGCTGCATCAGGGCGGTAAGCGCCCTCACGGATTTCTGCACGAGCGCCGCCGTTTCCGCTAATTCCTCAGGCGTGAGCGATGTGAAGTCGGCCGTGTGGCGGTAGGGCACTACCATCATGTGTCCGGGGTTGTAGGGATAGGCGTTCATTATCACGAAGCAAAGCTTTCCGCGTTCGACGATAAGCCTTTTTTCATCCTCGTCCAGCTTCGGGAAGTTGCAGAAGATGCATCCCTCGGCCGCTTTGTCTTTGTTCTCCGAGTTCGAAAGTATATATTGCATGCGCCAAGGGGCGAAAATTTCATCCATAAAGAATCCATCCTTCCATTTGATGCGGACTGTTAGGGCTTGTCGCCCTCTCTCTCATATAATTATAGCTTTTCATACGCTACATGGTATAAAATAACGATGCGTCAAAATTTTGAATGCGGGAGGAATCCTAATGAAGCTGTGGAAAAGATCGCTGATTTTCGCGCTGTGCGCGGCCGTTGCGCTCTGCGCCGCGGGCCGCGCCTTTGCGGAAACGGCGCATATGAGGCGCATCAGGCTTTCGACAAATCTGATAAACAAAATGGCGGCTCAGTCCGACGCCGACGCTCTCGGCCAGGTGATCAAATCGGGGAAGGGCGTGGCGATATTCCCCGCCGTGACTAAAGCCGGACTCGGGATCGGCGGACAGACCGGAGAAGGCGTCGTCTTCCTGCGCCGTCCGAACGGCGGATGGAGCGGCCCGGCGTTCATGGGCATCTCCGGAGCGTCGATAGGCTTCCAGATAGGCGTGCAGTCGGTGGGGCTCGTCCTCGTCATCACCAACGAAGAAGGGCTTCACGCCTTTACCGGCGGAAACAGCTTCAAGCTCGGCGCCGACGTGGCTATCGCCGCCGGCCCGGTCGGACGCGACGCCTCCGCCGCGACGGACGGGCGCGCCAAGGCGTCGATATACAGCTATTCCATGTCGAAGGGGCTTTTTGCCGGGGTGTCCGTCGAGGGAAGCGTGATAAATCAAAACCGCGACGCCAACAAGGCTTACTGGGGACGCGACATCTCGGCGGGGAACGCACTGAAGAAGCCGGCGACGGACAAGCGCGTGGCGCAGCTTATCCAGGCGTTGAACAACCTTGTGAAGAAAGCTCATTAGCGGAAGATTTGACCTGAACGACGGTGAGCCCCGCCAACGCGGGGCTTTTTACCTATGTTCTGAAGCTCGGTCAGAGCAGCTCTTCGAGGAAAGTTTCCGTGTCTTTGCCGCGCGGCAGCTCTTCGCGTTCGAATTCCTTTACTATCCTGCCGCCGCTCATGAGCTTGAAGTGCGCGCCGAGCTTCTTCGCCTGAGCGAGACTGTGGGAGACCATGATTATCGGCATGCGCTCTTCAAGCTTTTTCAAAAGCTCTTCTATTACCTCCGACGACTTTTTGTCAAGTGACGCTGTAGGCTCATCAAGAAGCAGCATATCGGGCTCAAGCGCGAGAATTCTCGCGAGGCACATTCTCTGCTGCTGCCCGCCTGAGAAGCTCAGGGCGCCGGCGTTCAGCCTGTCCTTGACTTCTTCCCAGAGGCCGACTCCGCGAAGATATTTTTCCATTCGCGCCTCCGCTTCGGCTCCCTTGATTCCAAGGACGAGCTCCATTGGCAGCAGCATGTTTTTCTTCAGAGAAAGCGGCAGCGGATTGGGGCTTTGAAAGACCATGCCGGCGCCGTGCCTTATCCGCGCCGCTTCCGGCGCGCCCTTTCCGTAGATTTCCCTCATTGCGCCGGCCGACGCGATGCGTACGGAGCCCTCGCCTTCGTACCCCGGGAAATTTTCGTTGAGCCTGTTGACGGCGCGCAGAAGTGTCGTCTTTCCCGAGCCGGAGCGCCCGAGCAGCACCGTGATGCCTCTTTTCGCGAAATTTGCCGTTATATCGTAGAGGACGGTCTCGCCGTTGAATCGCACCGTCAGATTTTTGATCTCCGCGCAGAATTCCATCACCGGTACCCCCTGAAGCGGCGCGTAACGGCCCTCTGGCAGAGGTGCGCCGTCCCCGTCAGAAGGGCGGAGAGCAGCAATAGCGTCAGAGCGGCGCCGAAGCCGCGCTGTAGCTCGCTTTCGTCGCCGTACTGCGCCGCGGTGTAGTATATGAAAAAGGGCAGGGCTTCGAACTTTGCGGCGAGGCCTGCCGGCAGCCCCGAATTCACTACGACGCCGGTCAGCATTATCACCGCCGTGTCCTCCGCCGCCCGTCCCATAGCCAGTATCATGCCGCCGAGTATCCCGCGCGCCGAGGCCGGTATCAGCACCCTGCGAAGGCTCTGCCCCTCCGAGAATCCGAGCGACGCGCAGGTCAGGGAGAGCGTCGGGGGCAGGCTTTCGACGGCCGACCGCGTCGCGACTACGAGCGCCGGCATCACGAGCAGCGCGAGGCAGAACGCGGCGAGCAGTATGCAGGTCGTGGCGTTCTGCCAGCCGGCATGCCGCAGCGCAAGAATCAGCACGAAGCCGAAGAGCCCCATGACGATCGAGGGAATGCCGGCGAGCAGGTCGATGGCGAGCGAAAGATGCGCCTTCAGCCCGCCCTTCGCGATGCGCGCGAGATAGATTCCGCAACAGACGCCCGGGAGCGCCGCAAGCAGCGTTGTGAGCAGCACGAGGCAGAGCGTGCCGACGAGCGCCGGCCATATTCCCTCCCATACCGGGCGGATCCCTAATATCGCGTCGAGGGGCGGGGTCTCTCCGAAAAGCAGTCGAAGGTTCAGCACCGGAAGCCCCTGTATGATTATAAACAGGAAGATGGCGGTGCATGAAAAAGTAACGAAGGCCGCGCCGAAATAAGATAATGAACGGAACAAGAGGAGCCTTTTATTTACCATCTTTGCCGCCGCGGATAAATCTGAAAAGCAAATTGGCTCCGGCGCCGAGCAGGAGCAGGATGCCTCCGGCGACGAAGAGCGAATAATAAGCCGTGCCGCCAACGTCGGACGAGAGGACGAGCCCTATGTGGGCGGTCAGGGCCCGCACCGCGGAAAGCGGCGAAATAGGGTACTGCACGGCGTTCCCGGCGAGCATCACGGGAATCATCGTGTCGCCGGCCGCGCGCCCGAAACCGAGCAGCGCCGACGCGCGCAGCCATTTGCCGCACGCCGGAAGGACGACGAAGACGAGGTTCTGCGCGCGGGAAAGGCCGAGCGAAGCCGCCGCCAGGCGGCAGCTCTCCTCCGTCTGCGCGACGGCGCTCTCCATCGAAAGGGCCATCGTCGGGGTTATCAGCAGCGAAAGCACGAGCACCGCCGAGAAGACGCAGAAGCCCGAGCCGCCGAGGCCGTCTCTGACGAGCGGCACGAGCAGGAAGACCGAGGCGAAACCGTAAACGACGGTAGGCACCGCCGTCATCACGCGGAGCAGCGACAGCAGGAGGGCCGACGCGAAGCTCCCGCCGAAGCCGTGGACGAAGCAGACGCAGCCGAGCGAAACGCACCACCCGAGCGCGAGCGCCGAGAGCGAGATCACAATTGTCGCTGCGATCATCGGCACGATGCCGAAGCTGCCGCCCTCCGGCGCCCATACCGACGTGAAAAGAGTCGGCCCGCCTTCAAGAAGGCCTTCGGCCGCGCATATTATGACAAAGGCGAAGACGGAGGCGAGCAGCGCCGAAACGTATAAAGCCGAAGCCGTGAGCCAAAGCGGGGTTTTTGAAGTGTTATCCATAGAGATGGGAAGCCGTTCGGGCGCAGCGCCGCCGCGCCCGAACGGGAAGAGCCTTATTTCTTCCTCGGCAGCGGAATATAGCCGCAGTCTTTGATTATCTCCGCGCCCTCGGGCGTGTAGATGTAATCGATGAAGAGCTTTGAGACGCCCTTGGGCTCGCCCTTCGTGTTCATATAAAGGTCGCGGACTATGGTGTACGCGCCGCTGGCCGCGTTCTCCTGCGTCGCGGTCATGCCGGCGAGCTTCGGCGCCTTGACGGAGCCGTCTATATGTCCGATGCCGACGTAGCCTATCGCGCGCGCGTCCTTAGCGACCGCGGTCTTCATCGCGCCGTTGGAATTGACGACGTTGACCGACGGGGCGATATCGCTCTTTTTGATGGCTTTCTCTGTGAAGACCTCGCGCGTTCCGCTTCCGTCCTCGCGGCCGTAGAGGTTGATCGCGCCATCTTCGCCGCCGACTTCCTTCCAATTGGTTATCTTGCCGGCGTAGATGTCGATAATCTGTTCAAACGAAAGCTCGTCCACTTTGTTGGCGGGGTTGACGACGACGGCGACGCCGTCTATCGCGAAGGGGAAGGTCACGAGCCCGTACTTCGCGACTTCGTCTTCCTTCAGCGCGCGGCCGGTGTTGCCTATTTCGACGAGCCCCTCGCCGGCCTGCTTGACGCCGACGCCCGAGCCGCCGCCGGCGACCGTGATGCGGATGTCGGGATTCTTGCTCATGATGCGCTTGGCCGCTTCCTTCATTACCGGAATGTGAGCGGTGCCGCCGGCGATGTCGAGCTTGCCCCTCTGCCCGACGAACGAATCGAGCGGCGCGGCGAAAGCGGCGGCGGCGGATAATGCGCAGAGAAGCATGGAGACGACAAACCTTTTCATTTGTTAAAAACACTCCTTAATCAATTGTCTTTGCCGAAAAAACAGAGATATGGAAATAGGCGCGCAAACAGCTCCGGCGCCTGCGCGCCGGGGGTCATCTTATGCTGGGAGTATTGTTGAGGCCAGCGTCGCCTGTCTTGAATCAGAGAATCAGAATCCGTGGCTGGATGAAAGGCCATAGGAGAATACGGCGGCCAGGCAATGCATCCCGTGCATTTTGTGAGAGCCGCGTCACGTCATTCTTCTCCACTGTCCTTTCGCAATTTTACAAAATTAATATCACACCGGCCGCCGAAAATGTCAAGGAAAAGACTTTATGCAGAATAACAAAAAACGGCCCGAACAGGGCCGCCAAAATATGTTTTATGTTCGAGAGATGTCTAATTACAGCTCCGAAGTGCAGTGCGGGCAGCGCGTGGCCCTTTCGTCGACCTCGCCGAAGCAGTGCGGGCAGAGGCGCGGCTCCTTCGCGGGCGCCTCGGGCTTTTGGGGCGTCATTCTGTTTATCGCTTTGATAACGATGAAGATCGCCCAGGCCTGGATTATGAAGTTGATGATGTTGTTGATGAACGAACCGTAGGCGATGACGGGGATGTTGTTCGCCTGAGCTTCGGCGAGCGTGGCCGCCGGCGCGCCTCCGAGGTTGATGAAAAGATTGGAAAAATCCACGCCGCCGAGCATGTATCCGATAGGCGGCATTAAAATGTCGGAGACCAGAGAGGCGACTATTTTTCCGAAAGCCCCGCCTATGATGACGCCAACCGCCATATCCATCACGTTGCCGCGCATCGCAAAATCCTTAAATTCCTTGATCAAACCGCTCATTGCAGTACCCCCCGAGAGTGTAGCAGAATAATTCCTTCATTAGAACGTATATTAGCACACTTCCGGCGAAAACGCGAGAAAGAGAGAAGCCCCCCGCACGCGGAAAGCGCAGGGAGCGTAAGCGGATAAAGCGCCGGAACTCTTCTTCAACATTGGCGCGTGGGCGAAGCTCTACGCCTGAAGCAGATATTTGTCGAACGCCCTGTCTATCATGGTCACGCAGGCAACCATCCCAGCGATTCCGGCTATGATGAGTATCCAGTTGATGTACATGCCGAAGCCGATAGAGATAAGAAGCGTTCCGGCGGTACCGAAGATGCACCCCTTGAGGACGCTGGCGTCGATTTCTTGCCCGTGCTCGTTAAACCCGGGCAGGAGTTCCTTTTGCTGCGATGCCGTAGCGAGAGATACGCTGACGATAGCGATGAGGGAAGCAGCGACGCCCCAAACGATCGGAAGCGGCCACTTCATGTAAACGCCCGCCGCGCAGACGACGCATCCGGCGATCATTCCCGCAACGCAGCCAGAGCCCGTGCAGCGCTTCCAGTAAAGGGCGCAAATAAACGGCAGGAACATCATCGACGAGAATGTGCTGTAGCCGACCGAAACGATTGTCAGGATTCCCTTGAACTGCAACACGAGCAGAGAAGCCGCGACTGCTATTGCAAAGGTGAGTATGCGACAGTAAAGCAAACGCTGTTTTTCTGTCGGCGTTTTCGAAAGGGCCGGCTCAACAACGTCGACCATCAAGCAGAGGACGCAGACCTGCAGGTAGGAGTCGAGGGTCGAGATCGTAGTCGCGAGTATCGCGGCGACGAAGAGGCCGATGAGTCCGTGCGGCAGCACCTCGGATATGAGGGCGAAGAGAACACTGTCGGTGCTTTTGCCGATAATGTCGGCATCGAGAATCATCGCCGCGCCAAGTCCGAGGAAAGTGACGACGCCGGCGAAGAGCGTACAGTACGCGAAGCCGAGCATGCTTCCCTTGACGGAAGTCTTTTCATCTTTTGACGATATGAACCTCTGCACGTGCGTTACGTCGCAGCATGACGCGAGCAGGCCGGAAAGCAGATAGCCGAGCCACCACATGTTTGGGCGGAGTGAGAAGAACTGCGCCGCGTCGAGTGTGCTGTGCATCGCCTGCGGCGTTACTCCGTGCATGAGAATCATCGAGCCCGGCAGTATGAGGAAGATCATCGGCGTCATTATCAGCCACTGGAAGACGTCGTTGTAGACGACCGAGACAAGCCCACCGATGCTGACGTAAGTGACGGAGATGACGATGCCTATGACTAGAGCCAACTCGTACGTCATACCGTATTTGCTGAACATCAGATGGACAAGAAGACCGAGAGCCGCCATCTGGCTGCAGAGTATCGAGAGCGCGAGCCACGCGCCTGCGATGCCTGAGAGCCTTCTCAGCGACTGTTTGCCGAAGCGGGCTACGAACACGTCGCCGATACTGGATATATCGAGCTTATCGGCGCATTTGCGCAGCTTGCGGGCCATTCCGCAGGCTATCGAGAACCACGCGCCTAGGCTGTAGCACTGACCCGGTATAAGCGTGCCGCAGCCGTTCACAAATGCGCCGCCGCTATAGCCGAGCAGAGCCCCGGATCCCTTCATCGAAGCACCTTGAGTGCAGAGGGTAGCGAATACGCCGAAAGATTTGCCTCCGACCAGGAAGTTGTCGGAATCTGAGTTAACCTTCGCTTTTTTCAGTTCCTTGCCTTTTTTATAGCTGAAAAAGATACCGTTGCCTATCAATATGCAGAAATAAAGTACTAATACAATAAGGTCCAACCTGTTTGTCTTTAGAAAATCTACTGCTCCCATAAAAATCTGCCTCCTTTATTAAATTAACGTTCCAAGCTTTTCTGTCGATTCGCTTTAAAGATGCAGCAGCTCATAATGAGCCGGGTTGACGCCCGTTATCTTAAGGAAGGTCTTTGAAAAATGGCTCTGGTCGGTGAAGCCGAGCTCGTAGGTAATCTGAAGCAGTGGCGTCCCCTTTTCTATCATCTCTTTCGCCTTGTTTATGCGAAGCTGGTTGATGTAGGCGTGCGGGGAAAGCCCTACCTCCTCCTTGAAGAGCCGCATCAGATAGAACGGGCTGATGTGGACTATGTTCGCCAGTTCTTCGATGCTCGGTGCAGATGCGAAATTCTCTTTGATGTACTCTTTGACAGTCACGATATGCGGAGATTTCACCGGCATGCGCGAGAGCACAAAATCCGGCATATGCGTCAGCAACTTTTCAGACACTGAGATTATTACGCTGATATCCGACTTTGATCCTGCTTCAATGCCTTTTTGTATACTAAGATAGTTCTCCCACATCGCTTTATCGCGGAAAGACGAAATGGCGGATGATTCGTTGACGAGAACTGCTTTCAGTCCGACGGAGAGGTGCTCCTCTTTTATAAAAACGGTGCGGTAAGAACAGTCTCCGAGATCTTTGGCCGAAAAGTCAAAACTGTGCGGTACATCGGGGCCTAATATGAGAAAGTCTCCAGGCTTCAAATTCAGTTTAAAGCCCTTGAAATCCATGGGCAGCACTCCTTCCTCGACTAAGCTTATAGTGTAGCCGTGATGGAGATGCAGGGCGTCCCTTGACGACGGGAAGTTCGTGGCGGTAAGAAAATCCATCCCAGAAAGCGATTTCCGCCCCCATATCCTTCTTGTGGAGTTTTCTTTGCGTCTCATTACCGCTCCCCTCTTAAGCAAAGCCGCCCGCCGGTGAATAAGCCGGCAGGCAGTCTTGAATCATTTCGTTACCGCTTCCAGCGCTTTGAGTATAAGCTCTCGGCGCGCTTTGTATTCTTCTTCGTGATTTTCATTTGGCACTGCAAGCGGATGGGGAATTGCTACTCCATGTATTACTCTGTTGCTTCCGAAGGTCTGTGCTATAGGGTCTATCGCCGTGATGTGAGCGCAGGGAATTCCGGTGCGTTCGACTTCCTTTGTGATCGCTGCTCCGCAGCGCGTGCAGGATCCTCAGGTAGAGACCATTATAGCCGCGTTTACCCCGTTTTTTTTCAAAGAAGCGGCAATCCCGCGTCCGAAAGCTTCGCCGTTGAGCAGGGAAGCTCCCGTGCCGACCGTCGTGTAAAAGGTTTCGTGGAGTTTTCCTATGACGCCCTCTTTTTCAAGGTCGCGCATTATGTCAAACGGTACGACCCTGTTCGGGTCAGCGTTTGCGAAGTTCGTGTCATAGCCGCCGTGAATCGAAATGAATTTCCCGGCTTCCAGCTTCTGACAGCCGACAGCGCTGTACGCGCCGTATTTCGTGGCGGAGGAGCTTTCGATTCTGTCGGGGTTTCCGGCAGGGACAATGCCGCCTGTATTGAGCAGTGCGATCGTTGCTTTGGAAAGGTCTTTCACGGCAGATGCGAATGGAACCTTTTCGGGAACTTCTTGGATATATTCAGAGACGAACGGTTCGCCGTCCATCTTCTTGAGCAGCATTTCCACAGCTCGCTTACCGCCGTTTTCGCCGCGGAAGAAATTCTTCCTTACGCGGCGGTGGAAATAGTTTTCCTCAGTTGCCGAAGCAAGCTCCGCTCCTGTAAGAAGCTTTTCGGCGAGCTTAGCCATATCCTCGACTGCGGGCTTCATTGCCCTGACCGAGTTGCCGGTTTTGATTATATACATATCCTCGCGGAACATGTCTACCGCGGGACTCTCGTTGTTCATTCCGGCGATGCCCGGAATGCCGAGCAGCTCGTGCGCCTTTTTGATAACGTGTCCGCATGCGAAGCCGTATCTCCCAGCGTAGAAGGAAGGGCCGGCTACCACGAGGTCGGGGCTCTCTTTCAGGAGCGTCTTCGAAAAGTCGGCGAGGACGTCGTCTGTGTGCTCGGCGAAATAGTTGTCGCCGCAGACGTAGGTAGCTGAGATCTCGGCGATTCCGTTTAATAGCCCGTTGAACAGCACGCCGGGGCCCATCGCTCCGCAGACGACTTTCGGCTCAAAATCGGCCCTGTCTTCTCCGCCTACTCCGGCGAAGAACTGGTTGATGTAATGAAGAATCCTGTATGCCATCGCTGCCGCCTCCTCAGATCCAGTCTGCCGATAGATTGGCGATTCCCGCCTGAGCGCAGGCACATGGGATGTGAATCAGCTCGGTATAGAAGTAATCGGGATTCTCCGGCTGTTTGTCGATGACGGAGCGGATTATGTCCATTGAGGCCTCGTTGCCGATGAACGCGCCGAGCGCTTTGGGCACCGCGAGGAGCTGATGCATGTTGCCGACGCTTACCATCGCGTCGCATTCCGGCACCCAGTCGGCGAGTCCGGGGCTCTTGCCGTCGCGTCCGCCCATCTCGTCGGAGATGATGACGGTTTTAACACCTTCATCTTCAAAGGCCTTCACGTTGAGCATGATATCTTCGTCAGGATTGCCGTGCCCCTCCGTTACGAAGATCGCCCCCTCCGCGCCCATCATCTTCGCAAGTTTCGCGGCGAAGGCGCTGGCGCGGAGTTTCCCTTCGAGCGTTAGAACCTCGTTGTGGACGATAACGCCGAGGAAGCGCACTTTTTTGCCGTGCAGCCTGTAAAATTCTTCAATGACAGGACTGTTCTGCACCTCGTACATATATTGCTTGTCCGAGCACACAGTGCAGTGCGCGCCGAGAAAGGTTGTCACGGCGCCGTCAAACACCTCGTTCGGATGCACTATGGTGGGAATGAATGTCGTCCCCGCGAGTTGTCCATAAACATGGAAGTCGATAATCTCCGGGTTCTGTGCGAGCAGCTGCATCACGTAAACAACGCCCGGAAGTTTTTTATCGGCTTCTCCGAGCTCGTAAGCCGTAGCTTCGTCAGCCTCGACATCCGCGCAGCACTGCGCCAGATAGGCCGCCAGGCGGAACGACGCAATACGACAGGCTTCGTCTGTCGAGAGTGTCTCTTTACGAAGAAGCTCTGGCTTGACATGCGCGTTCATAACGACGTTAAACGTCTTTGAAAAAGGCGAATACGCCGCCGCAGATCCGCTCATGTCGACCAGACCTCCTGTGCGGCATTTGGCTTCGATATCTCCCGTCTCGGTGACGAGTACCGCGCAGCCCTTCAGCGCAAGTGTGGCTCCCACGCCGGCCTGCTTCATTGGGCCGACGATGCCCGGGAAGATCGATCCCTCTTCAGTAAGCTTGCATCTTGGCTCTACCGCCGCTTTGACCGGTAAGATCCTTACGCTTTCGCCGGGGCGGGCGATATGCAAAGAGAATTCTTCAACTTCGTCAAAGCTGCCGCAGACGCTAGTTGCCTCTTCCTTATTTATATAAAGGACACCGTTGACGATAGAGGTTTTGTCTCCCCATTCAAGGCCTTTTACATATATCTTATGAAAATCAAGTTTCAAAACGACCCTGCCTTTCCCGCATGTAAGCCATGCCGGCCTATGGCGTGATGCGTATAAATTAGGTTTCTGAACTTATGATATAACTCGCTGCAAAAAGAGTCTTGTATAAAAATGACGAGAGCAATAGTAGTGAAAAATTAAAAGATGTTTTCTCGGTTTCTACTCTGATAAGCAAGATATCCGGAGCGTGACGGCAGCTTTTTCAATTGGTGGAGGAAAGGCGCGGCAAGCGGTGTAGCTTATGCGGTAATAGAACAATTGCTGATGACGCGAAATACAGAAAAATGAGAAGTACGAATTTTTCGGAACAATATATCGGGAAAAATGAGCCAGCGAGAGATCTGTTCTCTACCCCGCCCAGGGTGCGCCCTGTAAAAAAACAGAGCGCGCTCGCCGGTCAATCGGGACGCGCTCTGTAAGGCTTTCTTATTTGTGCGGCCCGCCGATCGCCGCGCCTCTGTCATTCTTTCTTCCGCGGCCTGTGGTGCGCGCAGCCTCCCCCCTCCGTCATCATCTCGTGTATCGGGACGTAAATGGAAAGAAGCGCCCCCACGTTTTCACGGCAACCGCGCCCCGAAGGGTTCCGCAGCGCGCATTCGTTGTCGACGCAGAGGGGCACCGCGGCCGCTATGTCTTCGAACGAGCGGGCCCCCTTCATGATCGCGCCAAGCACCATATTCTTCGTCGCGCCCGTCTTAGTGCAGATCGGCGTCTTGGCATCCGCGTCGCGCCAGAGGCGTTCAAGGTCTATCATTTCGTATCATTCCCTTCTTTGCTCATATTGACATTATAGCCCATCATCGCGTCAAATATCTTCGGCGGCGGAGTATATCGGCAGCGCCTCGATCGCGGCGAAACCGTATTTCAGATAAAAAGGCAGCCCCGCCGGCGTTGCAAGCAACACGAGCGGCTTTTCCTTAGCGCGAAGCGAAAAGAGGAGCCCGTCCATCAGCTCGGCCGCGCGTCCGCGCCTTCTCTGTCGCGGCAGGGTGGCGAAATAGTAAAGTCCGAGAGCGCCGGACGTCTCGTGTATCAGCGCAGTTGAGACGAATTCGGCGTTTTTTTCGAGCGCGAACGCCGAGTTTGAAGCGTGCGCGGCGAGGTACGAGCCGAACGGTTCGTAATTTTTCTCCTCCTCCCCTTCCGCTCCTCCGAACGCGCGCCACACCGCCGCCGCCCAGCGTGCGAAATCCTTCTCTACGATGCGGACGACGTCCCTGTTAGGATATTCGCCGCGCATCTTTTCTAAGGGAAGGCACATAGACGTATAGCTTTCGCGGCGCAGTATCCCCTTCTCCGCTAAGAAATCCGCAAGCGAACGCGGCGCGTGCGGCAGGAGCGGCGCGATGAAATCGGCTTGGCGTTCTTTAAAAAAAGAAATGGCTGACGCCGCGTCGCCTATCGACGCGTTCTCCGCGAAAACAGCGTAATTTTCGCCGGCGTAAGGCAGGCCGCTCGCCGCGGCGAGTGACGGGGGGGCGAAGCGAAGGGCCGCTCCGTGCGGCGCCTCTGAGAGCATCGCCGCAAAGGAGAAAAAATTTTCGTAAAACGCCCGCAATATATCCATAAAGGTCACTCCCAGCCCGGCGTGAAATCCGGGATAACATGCAATAATTATAGCGTGACTCGGGAAGGTAATGACGGCAAAGCGAAGAGGATGATGAAAATGCGCGAAAAAAAGAATAAAAAACGGACAGGCGGCGAAGACGTCACTTTTTCGCAGAACGGGCCGCTCTCCGTTTCTTTCGGCTCCCTGTTGAGCGCTGAGAGCAGGCGCAGTGAGCCGGAAGAAGAAAAGCGCACCGCTGTAGAGGAAAAAGAACGCGCGCAGCCGGCTGGTGCGTCGAAAATCTCAAAGGTCGCGCTGCGCCGCGAGCGCGCGGGGCGCGGCGGGAAAACGGTCACGATAGTTACGCTTCCGAAAGATTACGGAGGCGACGCGGCTTCGCTCGCAAGAGAGCTGCGCAAAGCTCTCGGCTGCGGCTCGTCGATGGAGGAGGGGAATATAGTCCTTCAGGGAGATATTATTGAGCGCGTCGAAGCGTGGTTTGTCAAAAAGGGCGTGAAAAACGTCTCAAAAAGCGGATGTAAAGGGTGATTTTTAATTGACTAACGCTGACGAGCGGATTCTTACCGCAAGCCCGCGACAGGCTTTTCGGGGCGGTTTTTATTGTGTCAATAACCAGAGAAAATGTCACTCTAATTGTTCTGAGAAAATGTCACCCCCTCCCTGTTTGTGTGTTATTATATATAGCAGGTTTGATTTTAAATCCACCCCGCCAGGGGTGGTCCGAAGCAGG